>Ga0206968_10075_pt1 | contig 27253 bp, 29 predicted proteins | sample Alteio_BWOrgHeat_22_FD_153254 | JGI IMG/M metagenome (GOLD analysis project Ga0206968, IMG submission 153254) | Enriched cells from forest soil in Barre Woods Harvard Forest LTER site, Petersham, Massachusetts, United States -... | ecosystem: Environmental > Terrestrial > Soil > Temperate forest >... | reverse complement strand
AGTAAGCGTAATCTTTTAAATATTCGAAATGCTCTGTTAATTTTCCATCTTTGCAAATAGTTGCACGATCAATAACACGATCATCATCTTTCTCTACCAAATAAGGCAAAACACGCTCTGCCAGATCTTTTCCGAAATCATCACTTGCATCACGCGGTAATTCACATGGTAAATTATCAACTGCCATAATACAAATTGTATTTTTATTAAAAGGAAGATCTTCTTTATCCTGTTTAATATTGTATCCAAAAAATGGTTGCGTAATTGTACTCGAACGAATTGTAGTTGGCACACTTCCATTTACATCACAAGTAATATCAGCGATCACACTCATTCTAAAATCATTTTGTTTCATATCATCCAGATCAAACATTTTTGGAGAATTTGGATCCCAATAGTGTGCCGAAATAAATAGATCAGTCACTTTTGTATAAGCAGGGAATTTTGAAATAAAATGCTCCGGATGTTTAAAGAAATCATTCAAATCAAAATTATGATCATTTGGTCTTTCAACATAATCACGAGGATTTAACTGACAATAAACAGGCTCTCTGAAATTCATACTTAAAAATTCATCAGCAGTTACTTTACGAATTCTTAAAGCACTTAATGTTTCAATAACTCCATTTGCAACTCTACCTCCACCCGTTAAAGCAATCTTTATATTTGGTAATTTCACCCGTTTTAATTCTTCTTCCATTTCAGCTCTGTCCCTACACAAATGTGCGGGCTTTAAACGAAAGAGATCGTATTTCAATCCATAACCCAAAATACCATTATAAGCACCAACAACACCGGCATATCTACCAAAACCAATAATACGATTATGATTTTTATCGGTTAACGTTTCATAATCTATCAACTGAATTTTTTTCTCAATTAATGCCTTCATTAACTTTTGATTGTGCATTTGTTTCTTTATCACATGAGCAAAGAAAAAATATCTTTTGTTCGGGATTAATTTATCAGTAGGTACTTCTTTAACACCCATTAACACATCACAATCTGTTATATCTTCTTGCAAGGTAATTCCAAATGCAGTGTATTCATCATCTGTATAACATCTGATTTTACTTGGCTGCACAACAATTTCTATATTAGTGTATTTATGTGTCAACTCGGAACAGATTAATGGCGTTAATGGAACACGCTTATCAGGTGGATTTTTCTCTTCCCTTAAAACACCTATCTTGATTTTTTGCATATCTTTATTCTATTCTACAAATATAGCATTTATGTTGTCCCGTATTTTAAAATCAAGTGTAATAATTTTTCTTTTGTTTTCTCTTGACGCGAAGCTATACGGGCAATCTAACAACCCTTTAACAAAAAAATATAGTCCGGCACAATTAAAACAAGACGTACAAATATTAAAGGACGCGTTATTTAAAATTCATCCTGTAATTGGTATATATGAAACCAAAAGCTATTATGAAAAACTGTTTGATTCGTTTATTAATTCGCTAACTGATAGTTTAACTGAAAAGCAATTTAGGATTAAAACAAAGTTTGTGATTGAAAAATTACATTGTGCGCATACAGACATAACTTATTCAGATAAATATTATAAAACGCTCAAAAAAACAAAATTTAATTTTCCACGCTATTATCTTTTACCGGTAGATAATAAAGTTTACGTTTTAGGAGGCTTGAACAAAAAAACGGATACCTTAATGAAACCGGGAACTATTGTTACAAAAATAAATGGTGTGCCCGCAGATTCATTTTACAGATTCGCGCAAAGTATTATTACAGTTGATGGTTATATAAAAGAAAGTAAAAAGTTATACGGACAATTAGGCTATGGTGCTTATTACCTTACTCTGCTCAACTACCCTGATACACTTACTTATGAATATTTAAAAAACGATAAAGTAAAGACTTTAAAATCTCCTGCATTAAAGACTTTAAACATACCGGAATATAATTTAAAAAGAAAAGATGATAGTTTATTTGTGAAATATAAACGCGCCAAATTAAGATACAGGTATTTGAATGATGACAAAAAAACAATGCTATTAAATATTCAAGCATTTTCGCATCGCAAATACACAAAAGCTTATCGAAAAATATTTAAACAATTACAAAAAAATAAAACTGAAAATTTAGTAATCGACCTGCGTTATAATGGTGGCGGGAGTTTATCTAATGCCAATTACTTATTAAAATATTTATTAAACGAACAGGTAACACAAACAAGTTATACCAAAATAAAAAATTACCCTTTAAGAAAATATACAAGTGGAAATATTTTATTCAAATTCACAAAACTTTATTTTAGATTTTACGGAAAGAAAACGAGTCATGGAGACACGGATAAATATGTTATAAAAATAAAACCAAATAAAAAATGGCATTATACAAATAAAATTTATGTATTAATTAATGGTGGAAGTTTTAGCGCAAGTTGTATTGTGAGCGCGTATTTGAAAGAAACACACAGAGCACAATTTATAGGAAGAGAAACGGGAGGCGCAGAGGAAGGTTGTAATGCAATTATTAGTCCAACCTACAAACTACCAAACACTAAACTAAAAATAAAAATTCCAACTTTTAGATTGTTGCATGATGTTTATACAAAAGGCAATACAGGCAGAGGAATTATGCCTGATTACGAAACGCATTATACATTTTATGATATGATCACAAAGCGTGATCTTGAAATGGGAATTGTAAATGATCTCATCAAGAAAAAATAGACTTTAAAGTGGTTCTATTGCATTTACTACTTCAAATAATTCCTTTTCAGTATTCGGACTCATCATACCCAAATTTTCTTGCCAGGTATAAATGATATAATAGTGATCTTCAACTTTTGCTTTGTATTTAATCACTTCAAACGATTTTTTATTTGTTTTAGAATCTGTGAAATTCGATTTCCGTTTTTCGAATGAGAAAGCTTTGTTGCGGGTTTTGTCATATTTCTCAACATCAACAAATTTGAGGTTTCCTACCATATCTCTTTTTGTAGAATCTAAACCAAAAACTGTGCTGGGATAAATTAATACATTTAATTTTCCATCTTTATTTGATTTAAAAAAATAGAGTCCGGAACATTTGCACAAACTATTTCCACTTTCGTCCCAGGAAGTTTTTCCTCCAAACTCCTCTACATTCCAACCTTCGGGAGTGGTGTATTTTAATTTTAATGCTTTTGATTTTACTGTTTGCGCTTGAGTGCATACTGTAAATAACAACAAAGTATAAACGATTAACTTCTTCATAATAGGGTGGTTTTGGATGGTTAAATATAATTAAAAACTCGCTTTCCGCCTTAATTTATCGTACCTTTATAATGTTCTTTGAAGAGTTATATTTTGTGATTATTGAGTTTCATTTGAAATTCATCATTCAAAATTCATAATTCGAATTGGGTCCGACCGGTATTGACAGTGAGCGCATCAGATAGGTAAGCACGTAGAGCGTTGTAAGAAGAGCTCTTAAAAAGGAACTTTCAAAATTTCATCTGGCGAAGAGAATTCTTACGCTATGGCTGCTTAATCCAAGATTAAGTAACCTTTGCTTTCCAGGGAGCTAAACTGCTCCGCGCCTTGGGTAAAGCATCATAAATGTGTAGTTTGTTTTAGTAATGCTATTAGCTAAAACAATATTAGTAGCTAAGTTGAAGTTTGCCTGCCTACCGGCAGGCAGGGTTTGAATTAACACCTGGCTTCGATCGAAAATTAAGTTAAAACTAAACGCGTAGAAAGCTTATTTTTTCCTCATTTGGACGAGAGTTCGAATCTCTCCGGATCCACCATCTCAAAGCCCTTGTAAATCAGGGGCTTTTTTGTTTAATAACGAATGAAATCGAACTCTTCAGGAAAAATTTTACTTTTTACTTCTTTTCTTACCTTAATATAAATGCTCATTTGATCCATTGGCAGGCCAATACCATTTTTAAATCTAGTGGTGAGGAAATTTTATTTTCCAGTTATTTTTTTCTTCCCTTAGGAAAAAGAAGATGATAGCAAAAATGAAAAATAGATATATAGTTCAGTATGCTTTGTCGATCTCACTGAACATCCTTAAATTTTTGAGTTAAAAGGTATTCGGTAGTGATCTTCATTTGCTGACTCCAGATCTAATGGGATCAATTACAGGCAACCCAACCCTCATCAACTCATAAATTCGTTAAGGATAAGTGTTGTAACTCCTGAAAATTATCCAAAATCAGCTTTATATGTGTTTTGGCCAGATCAATCGGAAGTTTATAGTACGTGATGCAATAAGAACCAGATGATCCCATACCGTCATTTCGAAAATAGGTTACATTAAAAGAATTTCTCTCTAAATCTTTTAAAACATCAAATAAATCGTTTACGATTAACAATTGCTTATCCGAAAAAGAATCAGAAATCAGTGACCTTGATTCAAGAATTAATGATCTCATATCTCTTTCATTAAATTCCTTGTATACATTGTATTTGTATATCGCACCGCTGTGACCATAAATTAATCCTCTTAGCTCATTTACCTTGCTTTGGTCACAAGTGTCCGAAAGACAATTAAAAGCTCCTGACCTGAGTGCAACTTCCTGCTTAAGCCGGTTTACTTTTTCGGAATTTTGTGCTTTACTTTTTCTCGACTCTATAAAAGCATTGACCCCCCCGAAACCGCAGAAAGAAATTAGCATTGTCAAAATTGAAATTCCAAGGGGCGTGTTAACCAATAAGAAAAGTTTTTTCTTTTTGGAAAACCCTTTCTCCAACTCGGCCCTCACAGCCTGTCTGTAAGATTCTTCTTCTCTGATAGTTGTTTTTGTTTTTTCTGTTAGCATTTTTTTTTGATTTTAAAGTTAAACATTGATGTTTTTAAAACTGAAATTCATTGTTTTTAAACATACGTTATTTATTTTGTTTTATAATACAATTACGCAAAAGGATAAATTAAGACTGATAATTAAACTAGCTCTGATAAATACATCTTTAGATTAGCCAACATTTGAAGTTCTCCAATAATGGTGTTCGAAATTTCGTTGGTGAAGTCCACAGATAATCAAAAGTTTCAGGCTTAAAGCTTGAAACCTTTTTTTGTTTTAGGATTAGAAAAAATTGTATAAATATCGATTTATTTTCTTAAATTCAATATCGAATTATGAATAATAAAACAAATATTATTTTTGGTTTTTCTTTTTTAAGCATTGCCGTTTTTACAATATTTATTTCCTGTAAAAAAGATCCCAAGATTGAACCTCAAAACAACACTTCTAATGCACAACAAATCCATCAACCTGATAGCATTTACTACAAGGATATTGTTCCAGACACAATCATAAATTCAATTCGAGGGACATCTTATTATTCTAGTCCGGCTAATCCTTTATGTACTCGACCTGTCCCAACTGATTCTTCTGCAAATATTTTTCTAGATCTAGACGGTAATTTAACTATGGATATTCATATTAATCCTGTACATTCTTTTACTCAAATCAGTGTCTCTGATTGTGGATCTACTTTTGGTCATATATTTATTACTTGTATCAATTCGACAGACGGGATTATTACAGCAGATCCAAAACTCTACGGTCAGGGAAATCCTTTTGTAAATTATTTTAACGCCGGTGACACAATTAGTAATAATAATAACTGCTTAAATTATGTTCGGTTAACTGAGTTTATTATGTATGCTCCTCTTTATCCCCCTAACCTTGCTTCTTATTCTGGAGAACATTATTTAGGAATTAAAAGAACTATTAATAGTAAGGTTTACTTTGGGTGGCTGCATTTTGAATTAGTAAATAATAATGGAGTTAAAATTAAAGAATTCGCAATCAACAAAACTCCTGGCAATTCTATTATAGTTGGCCAAAAAAATTGATTTTAAATTTAAATAACTATTGAAAACACCTTTTTATCAATAAAAGTTATCTTCAATATTTTACTAATGTTTCAATTATTAAACCTTTGATCCTTACATCTAAGAGTTAATTGACTTAATTAATAAACTATAATAATACTATTTTGAAGTATTTAAATACCTCCCTCAACCCTGATAAAACCTGTAAATCAGATACTAAAAAATTATTTATTGAAACACGGATTATCCAACGCAACGAGCAACATAAAAATCGGTTCGAAAGGATCACCTACTAAATGAGCTACCGAAAAAACATCTCAATAATTGTGTAAACAGAATACTTATTTAAACTACTACGGCAACTTCCTTTGTAAATTGTGCGCTAATATTGAGCTTCACTTCTTCACCTAATGCCATGCCACCTGTTTCGGTAAGCATTCCAAAACTTACCCCAAAATCTTTTCGGTTTATTTTTCCTGTTATTGTGAATCCAGCCTTAATGTTTCCACGAGGATCTTTAACAATTCCTCCAAGTTCAGCATCTAAAACAACTTTTTTACTTACTCCGCGCATAGTAAGTGTTCCATGAAGTTTATAATTTTCCTCATTCACCTTTTCCATTTTTTCAGATTCAAACCTAAGCTGAGGATGATTTTTTTGTGTCAAAGAAATCTTCAGCCTGTAGATGACCGTCTCGCTGTGTGTTATTTGTTGATATTGAACTAATATCTGCGGTGATATGAGCCTTGGCGGTTGCAAAATCTTCACCTTCAGTCTCAACAGTTCCTTCGAATTTCGTAAACTGTCCTGTGATATTCGTAATCATTAAATGTTTTATTTTGAATTGTATTTCGGAATGCGCAGCATCCATTACCCATTTTGTTTTTGACATGATTTTTTGTTTTAGTTTATGATTATTTGACTTCTTATACTTCTAAATAAATTCATTTTGGTTTTTTCATTATATCCAACTGAGTTAAATATTTTCTGTATTAGCAGACTTCAAAAATAATGATCGGTCTCTTAAGAAAACAGAAATCCAAATTATAATTAATAAAATTGCCGCTGTAGGCATCTGACCACTTGCCAATTCTATTGATAAGGCTCCCCCAAGATAAGAACATAATAGAAAGAATCCTATGTTACGTGTTTTAGGTATCCATAAAAGTGCAACCGATACCAATTCGATGAGTCCGAAAAGAACAATATAATTGCCTAAGCCCCCTTTGGTAAGACCGTCAACAACCTGTTGCGCTCCGATGAGTTTCATAACACCGCTCATGATAATCATTAATGAAGGAATAACCATTAAGACTATTGAAATAATACGAGTTGTTTTTGTTGATTTCATTTTTTTAGTTTTAAATTGTTTTTTTTTGATTGACACAACAAAATTACTGCATAGTAAGTGTACTATTGATATGGGTTTCCTTTTAGAAAGTGGTTTCCTTTATGAAACTATGTGTAATTATTATATCTTTAGCCCTAAATTTGTGTCACCAATAAACTAATGAGTAGATGAAAAGGAAAGTTACTGAAATGCATAGCGAATGTTCAGGGGAATTCATGGCTATAAAAGATGCTATGGATATTTTAAGCGGAAAATGGAAAATCCACATTATTGGAACATTGACTTATCATAAAGGTGCTGTGCGATTCATGGATTTATTAAGGCTTGTTGATGGAATTGGCGCTAAAATGTTATCAAAGGAGTTGCATGATCTTGAAATTAATTTACTTATCAAAAGAACCGTACTAAATACCAAACCAATTACCGTTGAGTATGAATTAACTCCACATGGCAAGACATTAGAAAAAGCAATCAATGAAATACGCCTTTGGGGTGCACTCCATAGAAAAAAAATTATCGGAAAAAAATAAAAGTATGAGTTCTCACATAGAAAAACTGAAATCAGAAATTGAACCTTTGCGAAATCAATTAATCGAACACCCGGTTTACTCTAAAATAAAATCCATAGCCCATTTAAATGTATTCATGGAACACCATGTATTTGCTGTTTGGGATTTCATGTCTTTATTAAAATCGTTACAGAAAAATTTAACCTGTGTAGAATTACCCTGGATTCCGGTAGGAAACCCGCAAACAAGATATTTAATAAACGAGATCGTTTTAGGTGAAGAATCGGATGTTGATGAAAAAGGATTACGCACGAGCCATTTTGAACTTTATTTAAACGCGATGAAACAAACCAACTGCGATTTAAGCTCAATAAATGCTTTTATTAAAAACGTCACTAAAAAAATTCCTCTAAAAGAAAGTATGCAATTAGCAAACGTTCCTTCTGCTTCAAACAATTTTATTTCAAATACATTTACGGTCATTAATACTAACAAAGCATATATACAAGCTGCTGTTTTTACTTTCGGCAGAGAAGATCTTATACCTGGTATGTTTATCAGTTTCGTTAACGAATTAAATAAACAAACCGATAATAAAATAAGCATCTTAAAATATTATCTCGAACGGCATATTGAAGTCGATGGAGAACACCACTCACACCTTGCTTATCAAATGACGGAAGAACTTTGCGGCATCGACGAAAAGAAATGGGAAGAAGCAACGGTTGAAGTTAAAAAAGCTTTATCTCAGCGAATTAAATTATGGGATGCAATTTTACATCGCATTAAAGTATCGTAAAAATTTATTCTTTAAAACTAAGAAGCCATTTATAAGCTTCATCATAATCCGAAAATATTTTGGTGGGTATTTTGGGTTTACTTATCCCGGTAAAAAACTTTAATAGCAGTATACTTATAGTTGATCCTTTCACAACAGCTCTTGCAATCGTTTGTTTTAAATCAACACTTTTAACAAATTCGCGTGCTTTCCTATCCATGCTAAAACTTACTCTTGCATCTATTAGTTTTAATACTTTTGTTCCTTCAGATAAATTTTTTATCACGAGTGCATTATCAACCGCGTCTTCCAAATCCAAACGCACGCCTTCCAGCATAATCATATATAACACATTGTGCTCGTCCATAAAAATGGTTGCAGTACGGGTAGTTGTTTTATTCACGGAGCAAAAGTCCCCTTTATAAATATAGCAGTATAAAAAAACCTATAACCGGCACCTTCTATAGAATAACTGGCATGAAAATTATTATATGTGGTAATTCTTGTTTTGTACTTTTCTTTAAATTCTTACTTTTCGCGGATCTTATAACACTTAGATAATTAGAATAGAAGAAGATAAAATTATTGAACGGATTATTTCATACAGAAATTCCTCAATACGTAAAACATAAAATAACAAAAATACAAACAATCACTAAGTTTCTTCATTAATGCTATGCAAGAGTGCTCAAAATTTAGAAAATCAATTTGAAAACAAAGGAAAAGCCCATAGGAAAATAAAATAGTAATTTGGACTAGGATACTTTTTCATTCAGGAAAACCTTCGCCCTCTTCTATCAGTTTTATTAGACTATCTTTTATATGATGCGTCCATCCGGGTTTGCAACTCTCATAACATTCGCTCTGAGGAGTCATACCTTTATGGACAAAATCGATGGTAGTTTTTCCGTTCTTCTCAGTAAGATTCCAAATAACTTCATTGTTCTTCCATTCTTTCTTATCATTTATCCAATGAAGATTGCAATCGGTTACCAACCAAACTACTTTCTTTTCCGGAATAATTTCAGAAATTTTAAAATCGACAAAGGTATCTTTGGGCCCACCAAAATACACAGAGAATTTATCATTTAATTTAGCTGCCTTTCCTTTGAATTTTTTAGCCCACCATAATTTTACTTGACTAATACTTTTCATACTTTCTTTTGCTGTAGCTTTTACTGTAAAGCTATAATTGAAATCTTTTTGTTTTTTCATGATATAAAATTTAATTGTTAGTGATTAATTATTTAAAATGCGCTTTCCCTTCGCTGATATAATTGAATAGATAATTCTTAATAACCGTGTTCCAGCCTCTATGACATAATGCATAGCACTCTTTTTCAGGAACAAGTCCTTCGTGAGTAAAATGAAGGATTGTTTTATCACCTTTAGCGATTATTTCAAAAATCATTTTGGTATTTTTCCATTCATGCTTATCTTTTTGAAGCCAATCTAAAGTACTTTCTGTGACGAGCCATACAACTTTTTTATTTGGGACTATTTCAACCAATTTCTGTTTGGAATAATGTGCACCAGGATGGTGAATGATAAATTCATCATCTAATTTTTTACTACTCCCTTCTAAGTCTTTACCACCCCACCATTTCGCAACACCGTTAGTGATGTGATTGAAAACATGTTGAGGAGAATTAGAAACTTCGATAGTTGCGGTGAAACTTTTATTTTCCTTTTCCATTAATTATAAAATTGTAAAACATATCTTTCATTGTCATATCACATATCAGCACTAATCTGTCAGATTCACTTTCTAAAACAACCCCATCATAAATAAATTTTAGCAAAGTATTATCACCTTTTGGTGTCAATTCAAAAATAAATTTTGTGCCTGTCCAATCATAGCCATCAGTTTTGCGAATACTCTCGGTTGCGAGCCATACAAGCTTTTTATTTGGTATAAATTCAACGATCTTGTTTTTTTGAATAATGTGAATCGCCTGTGGTAGAAATAAACTCACTGTTAAGTTTGATGTCTTCTCCCTCAAAATCTTCCGGCCACCATTTTTTGAGATTAATAAGATGATTAAAAACATCACTCGGAGATTTTGCAAGTTCAATTTCTACAGAGTGAATTGCTGATTTATAATCTGCTTTCTTCATTGTTTGATTTTTATTATTGAACAGCAGAAAATTATTTTGTTGGCGCTCTAAAAACACCTTCTCCGGTGGTAACATAAGAAAATAAGCTTGTTTTGATCCAATGGGTCCAGCCCGGCACACAATCTTTATAACACTCCACTTCAGGTGTTAGACCTTCATGTGTAAATTTCAAATCTGTTACACCATTATTTTCATTGAGATCAAAAATTAATCTATTATTAGTCCATTCCTTTTTATCAGAATACCAGGGCATATTGCAATCTGTTACTAACCAAACAACTTTTTTACCGGGAATTAATTCTTCTACCGTCATGTTAAAGAAAGAATCACCACTCATCTTTATTAGAAATTTATCATTTTGTTTTTTCAGAATTCCCACTAAAGGTTACTCCCCACCACCCCGGTATATTGCTGATCTTTTTAATTACTTCATTTGCACCCATTTTTGCAGATATGTTGCTTTGAAAATTTCTCGTTTCCATTTTTATTTGTGTTATGTTATAGATTATTTTTTCTTTGATTTATTATTTAAAAGTGTTTCTAATTTCTTGAGTTTACTAGACCAGAATTTATCGAAGTAATCGATAAACTTTTGCAGTTCATCAAAACCATCCTGTTTTAAAGTACAATGCCTTTCACGACCAATATCTTTTATAGAAATAAAGCCCGAGCCGCAAAGAATTTTTATGTGTTTTGAAACGGCGGGGCGACTCATATCGAAGTTTTCCGCTAAGGAATTTATGGTCATACTGTCTTTGGAAAGCATCATCAGCATTTGCCTACGACTTGGATCAGCAATAACCTGAAAGGTATCTAATGTTTGAGTTTGCATTGTTTTACTTTAGTTAATTGAGTTCATTAATTTTTTTGATGTTTTTAAGCCAGCCTGCATCCATAATAGCAAAAACAGAATTGTTCAAACTTGTAAAACCATCATGTTGAAGGGTCAATTCTGTGCCGTTATCCTTTTCGATAAGAGTAATGGTTACAATAGAGTCCAACGAAATTTTACCCTCACCCGGTCCGGCCTTCCATGAGTAGGAAAGTTTTTTATATGGAATTATTTCTAATACCTTGCAATAAACAATGCCATCAAGATTATATTCGGGCAGACAAGAATGGCGAAACTGAAATTCATTTCCTACAATCGGTTTAAAATCATTTGGCATAAGCCACTGTGCAATTAATTCAGGCTTTGTTAAATATTCCCAAACATCTTTAGATTTATGGGAATAATGTACTGTGTGTTTAATACTTTTTGACATTTATGTAACTCTTAGGTTACACAAATATATGTAACTTATAAGTTACCTAACAAATTTTTCTTGCAGAGTTTACGTAATATTATGATAATCAAGAAATTATTTTTTTGTGAAGTTTTGTTTTTGCCTTTATATATTAGAAATATTATTTCGCAATATCTTTAAATAGTTCTTCGTACTCCTTAAAGCGATGCTCTCTGATTGGACGCGTGGAAGGCTCGGTATCAAAATGAAGTAATAAACATGGGGATATATTATTATATTTCTTCAAATATTCATAACGAACTAATTCATTATTTTTTATTCTCTGCTTTATCTTATTGTGATATGGATACATGATTTTACAAAAACTAATTATGATTCTGTTTCTTTAACTTAGAATTTAAAACAGTAAAGTTATTATAATTTGATCATTTAGTTTAATCAGATTTTCCAAATCTTCTCACAAATAAAACAATACAACATATAAAACACTCAATTAATTGTCAAAAAATATTTATAATTGATTGAAAATTTGCAAGTATCTTTGAGCATGATTGAAACAGTAACTAAAACCGAAGTCAAAACTTTAGAAAGTGAAGAGCGACAAACTATTGTGCATTGCAGTATTACAGGTGAGGGTAGCGAGGCATATCGTATTTGGCCGTCAACTTATTTAATTGAACATGACACATACAGAAAAGCTAAATTAATTACAGCATTCAATATTTCTTTTGCACCGCAATGGACGTTAAATGACGGCAAAGGTTTTACATTAGTTTTTGAAGGGCTCAGTAAAAATTGTTCTTTCTTTGATTTGAAAGAAGTTATACCAGAAGATGGAGGCTTTGAAGTATTAGGAATTAGACGAAATAATATGGACGTATATCAAGTGGATTTTTAATTTAGATAATTTTTAGCATCTACTTATAAATACAAAAGCCAGCTTTATAGAGTTGGCTTTTCTTTTGCCATGAAGCGCTGAATAATTCATTTTAAAATTCCCACAAACGTTAGTTCACGAATTTTATTGCCTTATGTGAAATAAAGCTAAAATAGCGAAGGATACCAAAGCTTCTATCGTCTAATTATAAAATAACAGTTTAATTTAAAAACCTAAAACATGAAAAAGACGATCATAATGCTTGCAACCGCAGGCGCACTTGTTGCCGGGATGGCATCATGCAAAAAAGAACCAATGCCTAAAGAGGCAATCACACAAACAATTAACGTGGGTTTAAAGTCGAATGAGAATTATACTTTTACATTACCAAAAAACCAAGAAGATGATCCATATGAAATAACGAGTCAGGCAAAACACTTTGGCATTAGTGAAGTCGGTGTAAACACTTCAGGAGAAAGGGTTTTTAATTATACTCCTTCTAAAGATTATATAGGAAGCGATCAAGTTATCATTTCTAATGATCGAGAAAAAACGTGTCAGCAAATGCATCCGGGAGGACCACAACCTTTAGGACCACCGCCATGTGGACACCAAAAAGGTAATTGCAAAGGAGGCGAAGAAGATCATTATATTATCACAATCAATTTTGTGATGCAGAGTAATTCTGAAATTGCCATTACTAAATAACTCTTCTAAAATAAAAAACTCCCGATCAAATGGTCGGGAGTTTTTATTTAAACACTGAGAGTGAAATTAATTTGAAGTAACAAATGCTAGTCTCTTATGATAAAGAAAATACGAACTGAAAAGAAAAATAAGTGCTAACACTGGAAATATGATATGTGTAACAGGACTTCCAATTGCAATTATAGAATATCCCGCACCAATAACATCAAATGCAATTCCGGCGTACGCCCACTCTTTTAGCCGCGGAAATTTTGGAATCAGAATTACAATCAACCCAATTAATTTGGCAATGCTTAAAAAATGGGATTATATAAGCCGGATATCCCAACGAAGAAAACACTTGTATTGTTTGCGCATTTGGAACAATACCAAACAAGGAACCAATACCGAATGCAGGAATCAATAAACAGGTGCTAATCCAATAAAATATATTTATTTTCTTCATCAAATTATTTCTTTTCCATACAATTAAACATCCAGTTTATTCCAAATCTATCTGTGCATTCACCAAAGTATGATCCAAAAAACATATCTGCCAAAGGCATCACAATATTTCCATCTTGAGACAAGGCGTCAAATAATCTTTTTGTTTCTGCCTTCGTTTCAGGCTCAAGACAAATATGCATATTGTTTCCTTGTGTTACTGTCATACCCATTTCTTTTGGTGCATCGGTAGCCATTAAAATATGTCCGCCTAAAATTGGTAATTCAATATGTAAAATCATTTTCTTCACATTATCCGCAACTGGAGGATGACCTACACTTGCCGGAATATCCCCGAAGCGCTGGATTCCTTTTCCTGAAAACTCAGTTTTAAATACAGATTTGTAAAACAAAAACGCTTCTTCCGTTTTACCCGGAAAATTTAAGTATGTGCATACTCTTGCTTTATTGTTTGTTTTCATTTGCTGTCTAAGTTTAAATTTCTCTTCAATATATTGGTCAAGATTTTCAAGACACATAGCAAAGCCTCCCTCGAAGCCCATTTGGATAATTTTTTCCAATGAGGCAAGAGTTTTATGTTTTATAATTATGTTTACTGTTGTAACTCCATTCGTTTCGCTGAAATCTAAATTCCATTCGGAGCTTGGAAATTCTGTGTTGATTTTTTCATCCTTGTCAACAAAGGCATCAACGAATTTGAAATTTGTTATTGGTGAAATTGAAGTAAAATCCTGAATTGACCAATGTTCTTCTCCCTCGGGACTTACCATTGCATAAAATCTACGGCCACCAACCCGGAAGTTCATAAATTTCGTTTTTGACATCCACGGTTTGGGTGCCCACCATTGGTCAAGTATTTCAGGGTTTGTCCATGCTTCCCAAACCAATTCATGGTTTGCCGTAAATTCACGTTTTACATTTACAGTGTTATTTTTTTTGTCCACTGCGATGTCAAATAATAATGTTGATTTCATTTTTTCTTGTTTTTTAAAGTTAATAATACATCATCTAATTGATTAAATCTTGTCTCCCATAATCTCTGGAAGGGCGTTAGCCAGTCTGCTATTTCTTTCATTTTTTTTGGATTAATATGGTAATAAATTTCTCGGCCACTTAATTCTTGTTTTACAAGTTTACATTCTGTTAAAATTTTTATATGTTTTGAAACTGCCTGCCTGCTTGAATCAAAATGCTCGGCCAAAGAGTTTGGTGTCATAGCATGTAAAGCTATTAGGCTTAATATTGCCCGTCTTGTTGGATCGGCTATTGCCTGAAAAACGTCTCTCCTCATTTCCTAATTATATTTATATGCTACCATTCAGTTGCCCGTCCGAATGGTCAAAAATAATGGCCATTAAGAATGGCCGGGCAGACAAATATATATGCAATTATTCGGTTGCGCAAATTATTTTAAAAATAAATTGTTAAATTTTTATACTTGCGGTAAATCCATTTGTGCTAAAAACGTTCTAAATGGCACTTCCTAGTCTTATTACCTTAATTAGATTCGCATTTACAAATTGTAAATTATCAATTTGAAATTATTTCATAAACTACAAAACCATTTTGGTTAAAGTCCCAACACATGAAAAGAATAAAAACAATACTGATACTCATTATAAGTTTAATTTCCATTAAAATAATAGCTCAAAAAAACGTCGCAGATTCACTGCTTTTAATTCTGAAAAGTGCTCAACAAGACACAAGTGCTGTTAAAACAATGAATGATTTAAGTTGGTACTATTTAAGGAATGGCGACTATGATAATTCATTAAAACATGTTATTGAAGCAAAAGAACTTGCTGCAAAATTAAATTTTAAAAAAGGTTTAGCTAAATCAAACAGCATTATAGGAAACGTTTATTATTACAAAGGGGATTATGATAAAGCTCTTGAATATTATTTAACTTCTTTAAAATTACGAGAAGAAATTGGAGATAAACTTGGCATTTCAGCCTCTTTAAATAATATTGGAAATGTATATGACACAAGAGAAGATTATAAAAGATCTTTAGAAATTCATCTCAGATCATTAAAAATTAAAGAAGAACTCGGCGACGAAAAGGGTGCCGCTTATTCTTATAGCAATATTGGTATTGTTTATTACCGTACTTTAAAATTTGATAAAGCGCTTGAGTATGCCATCAAAGGACTTGAGATTCAAAAAAAACTTGGGGATAATAATGCTTGCGGAAATTCTTACGGAAATATTGGAAATATTTATATGAGTAAAAAAGAATATGATAAAGCGCTTGATTACTATTATAAAGCACTAGATTGCAGAACCAAAGCTTCAGATAAAGCTGGCATTTCTGCCTCACACATAGTTATAGGTATAATTCTTTTAAAAAAACATAATTTATCCGAGGGGAAAAAAGAATTACTCCTGGCATTAAATCTTGCAAGAGAAATAGCAGCCAAGCCATTAATCGCAGAAAGTTATCATGGTTTATCCGTATGCGATTCGATGTCGGGCAATTTCAAAGAAGCTTATTTCTATCATATAAACTACAAACATATTCAAGATTCAATTTATACCTCCGAAGGTGCAGAAAAAGCAGCAAAGGCAGAAGCGCTTTATGAATCAGAAAAAAAAGGCAAGGAAATAAAATTATTGAATAAAGATAAAGAAGCTCAGGTTGCAATTTCTGCAGCGGAAACGAAAAAACAAAATACAATAATCATTTCAGTTGTTTGCGGTTTACTTTTAGTTCTCATTTTTTCAATATTCATATTCAACCGCTTTAAAGTAACTCAAAAGCAAAAACATATTATTGAAGCGCAAAAAGAAATTGTAGAAGAAAAACAAAAAGAAATCATTGACTCCATTAATTATGCAAAACGAATTCAATATACATTATTAGCTCATGACAATTTTTTAAAAGCAAATCTCTCAAATCATTTTGTCTATTTTAATCCCAAAGATATTGTTAGTGGTGATTTTTATTGGGCAACTTCAATAAAAACAAAGTTAGCGGAGGACAGTAGACAGGCTGCCGGAAAACTATCTACTGAAAACCGTCAACTATTCTACTTGGCGGTTTGTGATAGTACAGGTCACGGTGTGCCGGGGGCTTTCATGAGTTTACTTAATATTGGTTTTCTTACAGAAGCCATTAATGAAAAAGGTATTGTTAAACCAAATGAAGTCTTTAATTTTGTGAGGCAACGTTTAATTAATAGTATTAGTAAAGAAGGGCAGAAAGATGGATTTGATGGTATACTAATGTGCTTCGAGGAAGGATCAAATAAAATCACATATTCTGCTGCAAATAATGCTCCCATTCTTATTCAAAATGGAAACATAGTTCAACTGGAATCGGATCGGATGCCGGTAGGAATCGGAGAACGCAAAGAAGATTTTAAATTATATTCAATTGATACAAACCCAAACGACACTCTTTATCTATATACAGATGGGTATGCCGACCAATTTGGAGGAATAAAGGGTAAGAAATTTAAATACAAAACTTTGAATGAACTCCTTTTGACAATTAATAATAAGACGCCTGAAGACCAAAAAACAATTCTAAAATCAACATTTGATTCGTGGAAAGGTAATTTAGAACAAGTCGATGATGTTCTGCTTGTAGGCATTCACATTTAATTTTAAAATCAATCAGGCACAACAGAATTCACCTCTCCTTTTATTATGGCTTGGCAATTTAGTTTTATGTCTTTCTCACTTATTTTTGTACCAGACCAACCTAATGGATAATACTGCGTTTTAGAATTAATTTTTTCTACCATTATATAATCAGCCAAAAAGAAATTTAAAAGTGATCCGTTCGTTTTTATCACTTCAAAATTTCTTTTAGTTTTTGTAGATTGATTAATGCAAGAGATTTTAAATTTTGCTTCGAGATCTTTACCATTAAACTGTTTGTTTTCTGCAATCTCAACACTGTATCCTTTGTTCGAGGATTGCGCTTCATTAATAAATGGAAGCAAGCAAAGTAAGATGCCGAAAATAGCTCCGGCTCTTTTAATATTTGATTTTACTTGCGACATTTATTTTGTGGGAATTATTTTCTAAATTAGTTTACAATTAGTTTCTTAATAGTTTCTCCTTTTTCAGAAATTGCTTTTATGAAATACAATCCGGTTTTTAATTCTTTTAAATTTATTGCTGTGCTAGAAGAATTATTTATTTCTTGAAAATAAACTAATTGTCCAACTGAAGAATAAATTTGAATTTCTAAATTACTCTCACTCGATTTAATATTTACCTGTTCATGAGTAGGATTTGGATAAACTTCAAAAGAAACATTTTCTTTACTCAATTGATTTATTCCTGTTGGCGCAGAAGCAGGATCAAACTTCCAGGGCTCAATACCTGTTGCACCATTATTTGCTGAAAAATAAAGTATGTTGTTATATTGAATTATGCTTGCCGGAGATGAACTTCCTGCACCAGAATTAATATCTGCAATTAAAGTTGTTGTAACAGTACTCTCCAACGTCCGCCATAACTCTACTCCATTTGTTCCATCATTAGCAGCAAAATAAATGATGCCATTTCCTGTACGTAAAAATGTTGTAGTTATACTCGAGCTGGAGCTTGCGCCGGGATTAATATCTTTGAGAAGCGCAGTGCCTCCAGTTGTTCCATCGCTCATCCAAACTTCAATTCCTGCAGTACCATCATTTGCTGTAAAAAATAAATTTGTAGGTGAGGCAAAAATTCCTGAAGGCGAAGAAGAGCTTGAGCCCGTTTGTATATCTTTTACTAAAGTTGTTCCCCCACTCGTGCCATCAGTTTTCCAAAGCTCATAACCGGCAATACCGTCCGTTGCCTGAAAATATATTGCATTGTTAAATGGAGTGAAGAATGATTTTCCTCCAGGAGTTATATTCATTGAACTTCCAGTACCCGAATTGATATCTTTTACTAATTGAGTACCGGCAAGTGTTCCATCGCTTTTCCATAATTCGGCTCCATTGGTTACATCTGTTGCTGAAAAAATTAATGTACTTCCAAGAACAGAAAAATTAGATGGAATTGAAGAAACACTTCCTGTATTTATATCTTTTAGTAACAGTGTATTTGCTACAGTTAAATCAGTCGACCAAAGCTCGCTTCCATTTGTTCCATCATTTGCTCTAAACAAAACTTTTGTTCCTATGTCAGTAAAATTATTTGGGTCGGAAGCACCTACACCAGGATTTATATCTTTTAATAAAGCCGTACCTGCGATATTTCCATTCGTGATCCAAGGCTCTTTACCATTCGTGCCATTATCAGCGCTAAAAATAAATTTGCCTGCGGAAATGTAAAAATTATTTGGACTTGAACTTGCAGTTCCTGTATTTATATCCAATATCATACTCGTACCTGCAGGAGTGCCATCACTTTTCCATAATTCATTTCCATTTGTTCCGTCATTCGCATTAAATATAATTCCGTTGTTTGTCAAATTTGGAGTGATCACAGTAATTCCAGATCCTGTTGCACCAGGATTAATATCCTTCACCAAAGAAGCTGTTCCTGTACCAATATCATACTTCCATAATTCGGCGCCGGTTGTACCATTATCGGCTACAAAAAAAATAGTATTTATAGCTCCACATGATGTAAATAAAGTTGGTGAAGAATTTGGACTTCCAACATTTATATCCTGTATTATAGATGGAATCTGGGCTCTAAGCGGATTCTGAATTAATACAATTAAACTAATAGTTAAAAGGATAAATGATTTTTTAGAGAGTCGCGAACCTATTCTTTGTAATTTTTTTTCCATGTTTATGATTTTTATATAAACTAATACGTTTAAGTTCATCTAAAAAAAACAGAAATTAATATCTTAATTAATCAAATTGGTTATTGGATTAACGAAATGGTTATTTGATTTAATCAAAATTATATGGCAAAGGATTTGTCATTTATTGAAATCAATTAGAGGTCGCCCCTACGGGGCTTGGAATATAACATGAATCATGTTCTATTAATTAGGACACTCCTACGGAGTTAGAAAAGTTACAAATGAACGCTCTGTATTTCAAAAAAAGAAATTTAAATAGTTTTTGATATTACTTAGATTTGAAAATAGACTTACTTCGTTTACAATTTAAAACTTCATTCCAATAACAAGAACGTCATCGACTTGTTCTTGATTACCTTTCCAATCATTAAATCTTTGAAATAAAATTTGTTTTTGCATGGAAGCTTCCATTTTATGAATCTCCATTAAGAGTTCTTCCAGTTGTTTGTATTTAAATTTCTTGCCTTTCGGCCCTCCGAATTGATCAGCATATCCATCGGTAAAAACGTAAATAACATCCCCTTGTATTAAATTGAAAGTTTGAGATGTAAAGGACTTAAAAGTGTCCTCGCTGTATTTACCAACCGGCATCTTATCAGCCTTTAAAACTATTATTTCATTATTTCTGATTATATAAAATGAATTATTAGCCGCTGAATAATTAAGTTGGTTGGTGGTAGAATTTATACTTATTAAAACGGCGTCCATTCCGTCTTTTCTTTCCGTATCAGATCCCTCTGGATTAAGAGTGGAAATAATTCTCAAACGTAATTCATCAAATACTTTGCCCGGATCTGAAATTTGCTTTTCTTTTGTAATTTCATTTAAGAAACCAATACACAACAAACTCATAAATGCTCCCGGAACTCCATGTCCTGTGCAATCACCGGCAACCATCAAAAATTGTCTTTGCCCATTTAATTCCAATTCCGTTGCCCAATAAAAGTCACCACTAACAATGTCTTTTGGATTATACAATAAAAAATAATCTTTTGGAGGCACCGTATTTTTCCAACTGCTATTCTTCAAACTTTTATCCAGCAATTTTAAACCTGCCATTAAAGCAAGTTGAATCTTTTGTGCATAATTAATACTATCCGTTATTTCTTTATTCTTGTGCTCAATCTCAGATTTTTGGTGCGTAATGGTTTGTGTCCGATCAATGATTATCTTTTCCAGTCGCTTATTTTGCTCAACCAAACGCTTTGCATTTAGTTTTATAATTAAGGCAATTAAGCCTATACCAATTAAAAAAAATAAAAAATAAGCAGCTTTAGTTCTATACCAAGGTGGTAAGATTTTAAATCGATACAAAAGCTCATCAGATATTTGTCCATAAATATTTTTAGCCTTTAAATGAAATGTATATTCACCTTCTCTTAATTTAATATTGTTGTAAGAAGCCCGATAATTCTCTGTCCACTCATTAAAAGCACCTTCATAGCCTTCTAAATAAAATTCAAATAACAATTTTGATTCATCCGAAAAATCGTTTGACCCAAATTCAAAAATAAATTCGTTTTTACCGAATTCAAAGGGTGCAGATTCAAAGTCGTTTATCTGATTACAAAGTATTGTATCACTATTATAAATTACTCTCGATAAATAAGGTCTCAGTTTTTCCTGTTTATCTTTAATTGATTTATCCAGTATAAAAACACCATCGTCATTGGCAATAAATACTTTATTTGAATCTAAATAAAATTCTCTAGTCCCCATTTCTCCTGATTTTTTTAAATGCGGATAAATTTGTTCGGGTCCTTTTTCACGATTTAAATTATAACAAACATTTTCTTCCCTTCCAACATGTTGGCCTTTTGTGGCCGATAGCGACATAAAAAGTTCATTTCCAAAAAAAGCTGCGTTGGTTACGCAATACTTGCCATTTATCAATTTATTAATTTCATCAAGAGGTAAAAACTCAAGTTTATTATTTATAATATAAAGACCGTTGTCTGTACCAAGATAAATGCGTTTATTATAATCAAATAAAAAATTATCGGTTGTAGTTTTGTAAATCGGACTTTTGGGAACAATGAAAGTTTCCTTTTTTAAAAGGTCGCATACAAAAAGTCCTTCACTTCTAGTTGAAGCAATAATTTTGTTTTCACTCAAAAAAGCCAAATGCAATATTGGCGAATTTACAGGTGATTTTATTTCATCACTAATTGATTGATCAGAAGACTTTATTTGAATAATACTATTATCGGTTCCACAATATAAAAACTCAGGATTCCGTTTGTTATATGTTAATGCATAAACTGCCCCTTCAGTGTATATTGGCTTAACTGCTTTTTCATTAAAAGAATAGAGTCCGTTTTCTGTAGCGATAAATAAAATATCATTTATTACTTTTAAATCAATGCATCTTTCTGAAATTTGTAATACCTGCTCAAAAATACGACCAGCCGGATTATATACCATCAATCCCTTGGATGTAGCTATATAAGTTTTGCCTTTGTACTTAACTACTTTTTCTACTGAACCTTCAATCTTATTATATTTATCCCATTTTTTTAACGGCGAATTAATTTCAACTTTAGCTAAACCGTTATTAAATACAATCCACAAATTTTTTTGCGCATCAACAAATAATTTCCGACACTCATTATTAATTAATCCTGTTGAAGTTGAAATATTTTGTAGCAAATTAAAATTATTATCAAAAACAAATAGACCTTTATCAATAGAACCAATAACAATATTGCTATTGTCGAGAACTATACCCTCATAAGGTTCAAACTCATCAAAAATCTTAAATTTCTCTTCGGTTGCTTTTGTTATGACAGACTTTTTTTAAATCTTGTATATTCAGATTTAGATTAAAAACACCTTTCTTGCGTGTAATTACTAAAAATTTTGTTTTTATTTTGAGTCGGTAAAAAAAATGCAATTTTATATTCAGGCTGAGCCAAAAGATCTGATCCAATAATTTTTTCCAGGTTATTTCCTTTTAGAAAAAATAAACCTCTGTCCACTTCACGAACCAATAACATTCCGTTTACAATTTGTGCTTTATGGAATGATGTTTTGGGTTCCCATGTTTTTATTTTACCATTTCTATATCTTATTATTCGTTCATTGGAACAGTAAAAAATAGCATCACCAATTATTAATGTATTCCAAACCTGATTAAAATCTCTTTCATTTTTATTGAGTAAATTTTTAAACGACTTATAAAATATTTTTCCCGTAGAATCTTTATCTAAAAAACCAATTTCATTTTCACCGCCTACATATATCGTCCCATTCTTTGATTTGGCGAAGGAAGTAGGTGTTTTACCACCATCTGTTAAACCAATATTCTGCCATATTTTACCGTTGTATTCTAATATAAAATTATTGTTTGCAAAATACAGTAATCCAAAATTATCCTGAATTACATCAAAATTTTGAACAGCACCATTATACTCGTTGCTCGAATAATTGGTTATAAAGTAGTTACCTTCCTGACCAACCAGAAAGTTGAAATGGAAAAGTGAAATGAAAAGAAACGAGTATTTAATTTTTTTTATTATTTGGGTGATTTTAAAGGTAAAGATGGATGCTTTGAACATCCATCACTTATTTGCGTCCCAAAAAGTAAATAATTAATTTACTTACTCAATAATAAGTTTTTTGTTCAAACTATTTTTTGTCGTTTGAATTTTCAAATTATAAAATCCTTTGGCAAACTTGTTTACTTCAATGCTCGTATTTCCTCTGATTGCTTTCGTTTCGAATACAATTTGTCCCAGAGCATTTTCGATCGTTAAATCATAACTATCATTTACGCCATTTATATTTAAAAGATCTTTCGCAGGATTAGGATAAATTAGAATATTTCTCTCAATTGAATTTTCTTTTAATCCATTTGGAGCTGCAGGTCTGTTATTATTTAAATTAGATTTTGAACGTTTCACGGTTAAACTGGCAGGACCTCTTAAATAACTTGAAGAACACTGAACGCCCCATAAAGTCTCGGCACGCCAATTTGCAGTTAAAGTATAAGTAGAATAATTTGGATCAGTGTAAGCAGTAGATACTGAGCTCAATGTTTGGATATTTTGCCAAACACCATTTCCTAAATTATCTCTTCTAAAAACATAATTATTGAGTGCAGGAACAGGTATAGGCTGTCCTTCAATTTGATAATCGTTCCAACTAAAATTTCCGTTGCTTCCTTGTACAAAAATTGTTTTATGGTAAGGACTCAATGCACTTGAAAATCCGCAACTATCTTTATAACTTATTTTATAGCGCCAGGCTGCAACATTTGGATCTCCATTAGCCGCATATAAACTTCTTACTGTATCCTGAAACTCACCATAGGCAGCAGTTTTAGGTACTCTACCAATTAATTTGTAGTTATTGTTTGCAATATCTCTCCATATAAAAAATGTATCTACTTTCGGAGAAGCAGACATGTCCCACAAAATAAGATTATTTGTTCCAACACTATCAACAGTAACCATACAAATATCAGGTGTTGGCGCATATCCCGCAACAACAACACTATTTTGTAAGACACAGCCATTACTCAAATTTACTGTAAGTGTATATGTAGTTGAAGGTGCAGTAGCGTGAACAGTTGGCGTTAAAATAGTACTGCTACTCAAACCAGTTGTTGGTGACCAAACTACACTAGTAGGATTTGGTGGTGAACATGAAGCACTAATAGTTTGGCTTTGCCCACATAATAAATTTAAATTGCCACCACCAAATAAGTTTGCAGGAAGGACATTCACATTAAAAATATTACTTGTTGCTGTACAACTCCCTGTATTACCTGTAATAACAAAAGTGGTAGTAGTTATTGGAGTTATTACAATTGAAGAAGTTGTGGGGCCACTACTCCAGGTATAATTTGTTGCGCCATTTGCTGTAAGTGTTGCTGAAGAGCCATTACATATAGTTGATGGGCCGGTTATGCTTGCAGTTAAACATCCGAGTTTCGCAAAATAAACATCATACGATCCGGCACTCGTTAAGGTAGTAGTTCCAAATGCAGTTGGTCCACCAACATTATAACTTCCGGTTGCATAAACATTACCAATTGCATCGGCTGCAATTCCATATCCAACTTCATCAGCAGCGCCAACCGGATTGATTGCCCATTGCGGTACTCCCGAGGAATTATATTTTGCAACAAAAGCATCTGTTAACGATCCCGGTGTTGTATTTGTTAGTGTAATAGCGCCAACGGTAATTACTGTACCAGCAAAACCACCGGTAAAATAAACATTACTATTTCCGTCGAGTGCAATATCATATCCGTAATCTGTATCCGATCCTCCAATTCTATTTGCCCATATTGCGGTTCCTGCTGAATTATATTTTGCAACAAATGCATCATACGAGCCGGCATTTGCAAGCGTCAATGTACCAAGTGTAAGAGGCGCACCATAATAATAACCAGAAATAAAAACATTGTTAGTTGCATCAATTTTTATGTTGCTAAAATAATCTCCCGATTGATTAGAGCCAATTCCTTTTGCCCATTGAAAAACTCCTACATCAGAATATTTAGCAAGAAACATATCTTGCGAACCATAACTTGTTAGAGTTGTGGTTCCAATAACCGTTGTACCAAATACCATCGTTGCTGCGAAGGTTCCTCCAAAATATGGATAGCCAGAAGCATCAACAGAAACACTGTAGGCATAATCATCAGAATTTGAAGCGCCTGTTGTCTTTGCCCAAACCGGAAGTCCACCTGTAGTATATCTTGCAATAAAAACATCTTCTTTACCGCTTGCACTTGTATTTATTAGGGTATTTGAACCAATAGACATTGTGGTAGTACCATAATTACCTGTAACATATAAACAAGATAATGAAGTTGAAAAGGCACAATCACCGGCATGTTGATCGCCCAAACCACCAAATGGGGCAAGCCATTGACATGATCCAAATGTATTAAAGCATGCAATAAAACCATCATAATTTCCTCCTGCAATATTTGCATTACCCATTGTGTATGGAGATACAGCAATAGTTGGGCTACTAAAAGAGCCCGTAACATATACATTACCGCTCACAGGATCTACACAAATACCACTAATATTTTCAGATAGTGAACCACCAATTCTTTGTGCCCAAATTACATTTCCGGATGGATCATATTTCGCTAAATAACCATCGGAACTTCCTGCATTTGGAATACTAATTGTACCAACCTGAATTGACGTGCCCGAAAAGAAACCTCCAACATAAATATTTCCGGCCCCATCTACACAACTTCGTTGAGCTCCGTCATTACCTGGTCCACCGGCGTTTTTAGCCCATTGCCATACTTGTGATTTTAGTGAACCACCGTTAATAAATGATGATCCTATAATAAGGATAACAGTAAACAATATTTTAAAACTTTGTTTTTGAAAATTTAATAGCTCTCTTTTCATTTTGTGGTTATTTTTTATGTCAATTCTGTCTGAATTTCAGAAGAAATAGCTTAAACAAAGAATTCACTTAATTAAAGAGCGGTTATACTTAATCAAATGGCCTTTTCAGTTAATCAAATTTGGTTCTGATTTTACAGGAATGATATAAATTTCTAAAAACTAAATTTCTTACAAAAGCCGGAAGTAGTTTTTGTAAATTAGTGAACTTATACATTCAGTTATAATGAGTAAAATTTTATTTTCTTATTTATCTATATTATTCTTTTTAACTAAAGTGTATTCTCAAAATGATAATGTAATACTACCCGATTTTGAAAAAGCAAAAACACTTCTTACGCAACATGTATATTCTTCTGCAATAAAAATTTGTAAAGCACACATAGATCTTTCCATAAAAAAAAATGATCACTATGAACATTCATTATTTCTTGGATTAAAAGGAATAGCCTATTTAGATACGATTAACGCAGATTCGGGCAAAATATATCTCGAAAAAAGTTTTTCAGAAGCAACCATAATTAATTATAAAAAGAGTCTTTTAAATTCGCTTCATGGTCTTGGAAAATTTTATTACAGAACTGCTAATTATAAAACTTCGGTAAAATATTTTCAGCTCCTAAATTACTATTCGGTAAATGATTCTGATAAAAATTATCAATTGATTTCTAATTATTATTTAAGTGCAAATTATAATTTATTAAAATCTAATGCACTTACAATCGCATATGCAAGGAAAGCTGCTTTAAACTCTATAGAACTTAAGGATACGACAAGTTATATTAAAACATTACTGAGTATAGGAACCCAGTTCTTCATAATCGGAAATTTAGATTCTACCGAATATTACTCTACAAAAGCGAATACAATTTATTTAAAATATAGTCAAAAAAAACTTGGAATTGGTGCAGATATAAATAATGCTTTAATGAAACCAGCTATATTAAGAAAGGATTTTGACAAAGCTATTTATTATGGAAAATCAGCCATTCAGGATTGTTTAAACAATAACGATTTACCATCGCTCAATATTTTTTATGATAATGTTGCAATCTGTTATACAAATAAAAAAATGTATGACTCAGCTATTTATTATTACGAAAAAGCTTTGGATATTGAAACCAAATACAACTTTGTTGATGACTACAAACTAGATCTTAAAGAACTGTTTTATATTAGCAAACGCATACACAATGATGAAAAAGCTTTTTATTACATAGGAAAATACATCAACGCCGATTCGCTTTTTGAGCAAGCGAATAGTGACGTTATTGATAGCT
>Ga0206968_10074_pt1 | contig 27258 bp, 26 predicted proteins | sample Alteio_BWOrgHeat_22_FD_153254 | JGI IMG/M metagenome (GOLD analysis project Ga0206968, IMG submission 153254) | Enriched cells from forest soil in Barre Woods Harvard Forest LTER site, Petersham, Massachusetts, United States -... | ecosystem: Environmental > Terrestrial > Soil > Temperate forest >... | reverse complement strand
GTGTAACTAAGGAAGACTTTAGTGTGGAAGTGAATGACAGTTTGTTGACCGTTAAAGGCGAGCGCAAGTTCACCAACGAAAAGAAGGACAAGAATTTTCATTCCGTAGAAACGCAATACGGTTCATTCAGCCGTTCGTTTACCTTACCTGAAAATGCTGACGGCACGAAAATCAATGCCAAATACAACAATGGTATTTTGGAATTGGTGATCCCGAAAGATGAAAAAAAGATTTTGAAGCAAACTGTTAAAGTGAGCTAATAAGGATTGGGGTTAAGTATAGGTTGGGCGCCTGTCCCTGTGTAAAGCAGGGCAGGCGTTTTTGTTTTGAATAAAATAATTGCATTTTCATCCTCCTATAATTCTGTCTATGCCTCTGTGGGTTTTTTACGCCATCCTTTCCATGATCTTTGCCGGTCTCACATCGGTGATTGCTAAGTTTGGTTTGAAAAACGTAAGTGCAGATACCGGACTAATTGTACGCACTACCTTTGTCTTTCTATTGGTATGGCTTAATGGCATTGCCTTTCGGGACCTTCGTGATTTCAGTCAGCTTACCACGAAGGACATTTTGTTTTTGGGACTTTCAGGCCTGACAACTACACTTTCGTGGATTTTTTATTACCGCGCTATCAAAATGGGTGATGTTTCGGTAGTGGCTGTCATTGACAAAGCCAGCATTGTAATTACTTTGATACTTTCATTTTGGTTGCTGAAAGAACCATTTACATGGCGAATGGTGATTGCCGGCGCGCTAATCATTGCCGGCCTGCTGGTATTGACGATTAAATAAAGCTTCTTTGATCAGAAAATTGCCCTGAACAGCAGGAACAATGATCCTCCCATTACCATCACTACGGGCAACGTGAGAAACCAGGCGATGAGGATATTCCGAACAGTATCCGGCTGAAGGTTTTTCACGCCTTTACTGGCCACCATACTTCCGGCAATACCAGATGAAAGAACATGTGTGGTACTCACAGGCCAACCGTAGCTGGTGGACAGACCAATAGTCAGTGAAGCTACCAGTTCAGCACTTGCACCTTGTGCATATGTAAGATGTTCCTTGCCAATTTTTTCGCCTATTGTTTTTACAATGCGTTTCCAGCCGATCATAGTGCCGAGGCCCAATGAAACCGAAATAAGAACAATTACCCAGCGAGGAGAATAGTCAGTGATTTTTCGTACTTTCTTTAACTCTTCTTTTACAATCGCTTTTTCACTTTCACTGAGTTTGACTTCTTCTTTTTTAATTAATGAACCGATGGTGCGATCCATCAACATTACGTCTTTACGAACCTCAAATTTTTTCTGCTTAGGAATGTCCTTTACCTGAGCTGAAGAAGCAAAGACAACCTGCAAGCGGGAATTCATTTCTTTGACACTCGTCAGTTTCTTTTTGTCGGGCTGTGAAAGAACAGTGGAGTCGATGGAAGTAACCACTTGTTCAATTTTGCGCAGAGAAGCCGGCAGTTTGGACGGGTCAAAGTTGGCATCAAGGGCAAAGTAAGCGGGTACAATCCCGATAAGGATAAGCATGATCAAGCCTACACCTTTTTGCCCGTCGTTTGATCCATGAAAGAAGCTTACCAATGTACATGTGACGAAAAGAATTCCACGAACCCACATCGGAGGAGGTTGATTTTTTTTCGGCTCCTTAAACAGGGTGTCTTCCATTGGCGTTTTGCGCGTAGCCACACGAATGAAATACATCAAAATGATAGTAATGGAAAACCCGAACAGCGGAGAGACCAGCAGTGAAAGCCCAATCTCCTGTGCTTTGCCCCAGTTTACCGCATCACCGATAGCCTCGGGCAATATGGAATAGGCCAGACCTACGCCAAGTATCGATCCGATTAAGGTATGTGAACTGGAACAGGGAATACCAAAATACCACGTAAGCAAATTCCAGAAAATAGCGGTGGTCAAAAGTGCCAGTACCATGGCGATACTGTGAGCTACGTTTTGATCAATCAGTGTTTCTACGGGGAGTAAATTCACTATACCCATGGCAACCCCAATACCTCCGGCAAAAACGCCCAGAAAATTCCAGGTGCCTGACCAGATTACTGCCATCCAGGGCTTTAGCGTGTTGGTGTAAATTACAGTGGCTACAGCATTGGCGGTGTCATGAAATCCATTGACAAACTCAAATGCGCAGGCTGCAAACAAACAAAATAAAAGGAGGACGGTGTAGCTTAGATCCAGGTCAAACATAAAAGCGGGTTCAGGCAAAGGTAACTTTCAATGGGATCGCCATTGTTAAGCCAATGTTACTATTTTTTATGGAAACACTATGCAATCAAGGCGTTAGGAGTACAAAAAAACGGAGCTAATTTGGTTTCTTTTGAAATAAAAGGCGAAGCAAACTCACTAACGAAACCAGAGTCCACACGGCCTCGAGTATGATAAACGGTACATAATCGATCAACACGGAAGCAATACCGGCCATCGCGGCACCGATGAAATTGAGAAAAACATAAAGCACACTGTCCTGCGAAATTTTCCTCAGCAGATTGAGAAGAAAAGCAACCAGCAAAATACTCACTCCAATGAAACCAATCCAGTCGGCAAAGTCCATAACGAAAGTTTAAGATCCTTTTAAAAATATTAACCAAGTTTGGCTAGTGCATTAATATATCGCTCAGGCAACTCGCCTTTAGTAGCCGTCTGATAGTCGGAGTAACTGCAGGGTACAATAGAGTTACGGGTATATTTGGCTCCAAGCCTTACGTGGCTTACTTCCATCCACCACTTTTCAGTAAACTTGCTTTTATAAAACGCTATCGTCTCCGGCTCCACAGGCATTGACACCACGTATTTCAAAAAGTCATTCGACTTGAAGTTACTTTCCTGCTTGCGGTGATAAAACCCTTCAATAAAATACCAGACCATCGTGGCAACAACTGAGGCAGTTTTTTTATTGATATCATCATAATTTGGATTGTATTCATAAAACCCTGCCGAACTCAATTTTTCATTCAAGCCGGCATACCAACAGATTTGACACGCTTCCTCGCCTGTAAGACCGAAAGGTTGTGAATTCGCGTTTCCGGGAGCATCAGAGGATTTTACAGCCGTGATATCAAATGAAAGTAAATCCGCATGACGAATGGCAGGCTCCATTTCGGCAAGATTGGTACGCATTTGGCCGATGCGGTGTGCTTCAAAATTCAGTTTTTCCAATACAGCTGCTGCGAAAGGATCGGTTAAATAAGTTTGGTGGGCGAGGTGCGTGTATCCAAAGAGATAATTAGGCTCGTGCAGCAGCATCTTGTGAATATGCTGGCGTGCAGCCGGTGCTTCTTTATTGTCATCGAGGTCGAGGAACGCATCAATGTTGAGAAAGCTGATAAGTTTTTGCATCTCCTCATAGCCACGATACTGCCCATAATCGAGGTCATGTGTTCCGCCAAGTATAATCGGCATCACATTGCTTTCCAATAAAATGCGACACACTTCACTGATCCGTGTGTAAGTCTCATCAAGATCGATCCCTGTATTTAGATTGCCAAGGTCAACAATATTATATGCGCCCGTTCCTTTTTTGAGTTGGTATAATTTCTTTCGGATTTCGTCAGGGCCTTGAGCGGTGCCTTGATTGCTCGTCGTACCACGCTCCTCTTTTATTCCAAAAATAGCGAGATGGGCACCCCGGTAATCCGGCATTTTGTCTCCGTAAACACGAATACTTTTATAAAAAGAATTAACCGGATAAGAAGAAGTGTAAATGCTTTCGTCGATGGGAGAGAAGAGAATCGTCAAGTCCATGAAAATCGATCTTAAAATTTCATGTTAAATTAGCACATAATTTCAAACCTTGGGATGTACCGGCAGTCAAACAGGTTTAAAAGATAATTTGGCACCCGGCAAACCGTTATGATTCTAATTATAAACTACTAACCATGAAAACGATCTTCACTTTTTGTCTTGCTTTGATTTCATTTATTGCCCGGTCACAATCAGTGATTGGCACTTGGCAGATGACTGAAAATAAAACCTGCTTTCAAACAGATATGAAAGAAAGCGATACTGAAAAAGAGCTCGAAGGAATGATGGGGGCTAATTCTCAAAGTTCTACAGCTAAATTGATCGTGTTTAAAAAGGATGGATCAGGAGAAGAGGGCGTTTTTTCCACCGGAAAGAAAAAAGGCAGCAACATGGATTCATTTCAATACAAGCAGGTAGGGCAGGAACTGGCATTCACAGACAAGAAATCGGGTCTTATTACCAAACGTTTTGTTATAGATGAACTTACCGAGACTTCGTTGAAAATTCATGATGCCGTAAAAGACTGCGAAACTAAAGCGTTTGTAAAGGTGAAGTAACCAGAAAAGACATTCCCGATTATTTAAGGTTACAACTCCTTACCTTTGCGGGATGGATTTAGTTGATGCCAAAGCGGCCAAGCGCGACATTCGTAAGCTCAAACCCGAAGATTTGAAGAAATTCTTCACCGATCACGGAGATAAACCTTTCCGTGCAACACAGGTGGATGAATGGCTTTGGAAGAAATCGGCCAAAAGTTTTGATCAGATGACCAACCTTTCGGTAGCTACCCGCGAGCTGCTCAAAGAACATTTTGCTATCAATCACATCCACGTTGACAATATGCAGCGTAGCTCGGACGGCACAATCAAAAACGCTGTAACCCTGCACGATGGTCTAATCGTTGAGTCTGTCCTGATCCCGGCAGAAAAAAGGATTACGGCCTGCGTTTCGTCGCAAGTGGGCTGCTCCCTTGCATGCAAGTTTTGCGCGACAGCGAGGTTAAAAAGACAACGCAATCTTAGCGCTGATGAAATTTATGATCAGGTGGCTGCGATCAGAGAACAGGCTGAGCTTTTCTTTAATCGGCCACTTACCAACATTGTATTTATGGGAATGGGCGAGCCGCTCTTAAATTATAGTAATGTGACGGCCGCTATAGAGAAAATCACTTCGCAGAAAGGATTGGGCATGGCCATGAAACGTATTACAGTATCTACCGTTGGCATTGCCAAGATGATTATAAAAATGGCCGACGATGGCGTTAAATTCAACCTTGCAGTTTCACTTCATGCGGCTTTAGACAGAACCCGTTCGTCGATCATGCCAATTAATGATTCTAACCCACTGAATGAACTGGCAGATGCGCTTCGTTATTGGTATCAAAAAACCAAACGAAAGGTCACCTATGAATATGTGGTATGGCAGGGTATCAATGATACTGAAGAGCATGCACAAGCACTGTTGAAATTCTGCAAAGTCATCCCGTCAAAAGTAAATCTGATTGAATACAACCCTATCGATGGCGGAGAATTCAAGCAGGCCTCTGACGAAGCGCTGAATATGTACATGGATTTGCTGGAGAAAAACGGGATTACCACCCGCATTCGTAAAAGCCGGGGTAAAGACATTGATGCAGCCTGCGGTCAACTGGCCAATAAAAGTTAAATCCCCCAAATTTTTTTAGCTTTTAATTTCACCTTGTCGGAGTATATTGCGCAGTTGATGAAGCTAAAGTTTTCCCTTTTCCAACTGATACTTGTCTCTCTTTGTTTTTCAGCGCAGGCTCAAAAAACGATGAAAGGAATTGTAGTTGACTCCATTAGTTTAAATGGCGTGCCCAATGCTTCAGTGAGAATTAAAGGGACCAACCGGGGAACAATCACTGATGCAGGCGGAGTCTTTTTTGTTAAAGTGAAGGAGACCGATACGTTGGTGTTTTCCAGTATTGGTTATTTTCGTTTGGAGATGAACGTCAGTTTTGATGATGAGATCATGTTCGTGAGAATGTCTCAGCAGAGTACGATGCTTCGCGAGGTTACAGTTTTCGGCCGACCAGAAACTGCCAAAAAACAGTTGCCTTCACTCAAGATCAAAAGTAAATCGATGCCGTGGTATGGAGCCACACCCAGCTCCGGAGCCGGTGCGTCAGTCAATTTGGATTTCTTTTCGAAACGCGAGCGTGAAAAACGAAAGCTGGCCAAACTTAGCGCAGAGCTGGCAAGTACCCAGACCTACGTGGAGATTGTAACTAACCCGGATGTGAAGCAGGAACTCCTTGATCGATTTTCCATAAGCGATTCTACTTTTTATAGAATACTTACACACTTTAACGAGCAGCATCAGGAAGTTACCCATTCGAGCAATCAGGGGAATATTTTAAACTCGTTGTTTTCATTTTTTGAAGCCGAAGTGCGTTCCAGACGCCATCGGCCGCGCTAGTTATATATTTGCACCGCAATTAAGCCATCATTTTTAATGATTATCGTGTAGATTCGTAACATGGAAGAAAAGCATTTTCAGTCGTCAGAGAAGGTAAGGGACTTTGTTATAGGCATGAGCGATGGCCTGACCGTGCCGTTTGCCTTGGCTGCCGGCTTGAGCGGTGCAGTAGATAACACGAATATCATCATCACTGCTGGTCTGGCCGAAATAGCAGCAGGTTCTATTGCTATGGGTCTTGGCGGATATCTTGCAGGCCGTACGGAAATTGAACACTATGAAGCTGAGGAGAAACGCGAATATGAGGAGATTGAAAAATTGCATGAAGTAGAAGTTCGGGAGACGAAAGAAATTTTTGCCCGCTATGGGCTTAGCGAACCGATGCAAGAAACTGTAACACGAGAGATGGCCAAACACCCAAAGCAGTGGGTGGATTTTATGATGCGTTTTGAACTGGGCTTGGAGCGGCCGGATAAAAACAGAGCACACGAAAGCGCTCTGATCATTGCGGGGTCTTATGTTATTGGAGGACTCATTCCGTTAAGTGCCTATTTTTTCACCAATTCAGCAACTGTTGGTTTGGAATTTTCCAGTGCCATCACCGCTGTTTGTCTTATTATTTTTGGGCTTGTGAAAAGCAAACTTACAGGCCAGCCCTTGTTAAAAGGAGCTCTGCGTGTTACGATCGTTGGCGCATTAGCTGCAGCGGCTGCCTTTGCTTTGGCAAAAATGATTGCCTGATATGATCCTGATTTTGTAATTCTCCAGATGATAATTTCCATGATTGCAGCGGTGGCGAAGAATAGGGTGATTGGCAAAGCCAATGATTTGCCCTGGCGCTTACCCGATGACATGAAGTATTTTATGCAGACTACCAATGGTCACCATGTTATCATGGGGCGAAAAAATTATGAATCTCTTCCGGATAAATTCAAGCCCCTGCCCGGACGCACAAATATTGTAGTCACCAGGCAGAATGATTTTCGGGCTGCGGGGTGTACAGTCGTTCACCAGCTTGATGAGGGAATCCGTATCGCAAAAGAAAATCAGGAGCAAGAATTGTTTATTATCGGCGGTGCCGAAATTTATCAATTGGCGTTACCCGTGGCGGATAGGCTTTACCTTACGGAAATTGATGCAGCCATTGATGGCGATACTCTTTTTCCATTATTCAAAAAGGAAAACTGGAAAGAAACTTCGAGGCAAAATCACCCGGCAGATTCTCGTCATCTTTTTGCTTTTGACTTTGTTGTGTATAATAAATTGTAAGTATGGCTTACTTCACGAATAAAATCATTTGGGTTACCGGCGCATCGAGCGGCATTGGCGAAGCACTTGTCTATGAATTGGCCAAGAAGAAAGGAGTCAAGTTGGTTCTGTCTTCCCGAAGGAAAGAAGAGCTTGAACGTGTAAAAGGAAATTGCCCACACGAAATACAGGCAAACGTTCGCATTCTTCCGCTGGATTTGGCTCAGCCGGATACTTTAAAACTAAGTACAGAAGTAGCTATTCAGTTTTTTGGTCACATTGACATTTTAATCAACAATGGCGGCATTAGTCAGCGGAGCCTTGCCAAGGATACACAACTGTCAGTAGACCGGCATGTGATGGAGGTAGATTACTTTGGCACGATTGCTCTTACAAAATACCTATTGCCGCATTTTCTTCAGCGCAAAACAGGTCACTATGCCACGGTGAGCAGCGTGATGGGAATTATTGGTACACCTTACCGCTCGGGCTATGCCGCGGCGAAACATGCACTGCACGGGTTTTTCGATTCGCTTCGTGCCGAACTTTGGAATGAATGCAAATCCATTTATGTGACAATCATCTGTCCGGGATGGGTACATACAAATGTTACATTGAATGCACTAACCGGCGACGGCTCTAAACTTAACCACATGGATAAGACCACCGAGCAGGGACTTACTCCACAGCATTGCGCAATAAAAATCCTCGAGGCTATCCAAAAGAAAAAAGAAGAGGCTTACATCGGTGGAACCAAAGAAGTCTTTGCCGTTTATCTAAAACGCTTTCTCCCAAAAATGTTCTCCCGCGCGGTACGGAAACTGAGCGTAAGGTGAGGATTAGAAATTATCGGACTGTATACTTTAAACCATTTAAAACTATAATTAAAAACTAGTATGAAACGTGTGCTTATTCTTGTCGTTGTTTTGATTGCTACAGGAACTCTAATGGCTCAATCCAAAAAGGAACTTGCAGCGCAGGTGCAAAAATTGCAAGCTGAAATTGACCAACTCAAAAAACCGAAGGAAGTAGACTTAAACAATGCTAACAAAAAAGCCGGCTATGGCATGGGCGTTCTTTTTGCCAACAACATCAAGGGGCAGGGCGGCGACTCACTGGATGTGGAGGCGCTTACTGCGGCGATTAAAGATGTCTTTGAAAAAAAGACACTGAAAATGGATCAGCAATCGTGTATGCCTGTTGTTCAGCAATTTATGCAGCAGGCTTCCGAGAGGAAAAGTGCTATCGCCAAAGAGCAAGGAAAAGTGTTTTTGGAAAACAATAAAAAGACCGAAGGTGTTGTGGTTACGGCCAGCGGACTGCAATATAAAGTGCTTACTGCTGGCACCGGCAAAACACCTCTTTCAACAAATGGCGTCACCGTTCACTACACAGGCAAGCTGGTTGACGGCACTATATTCGACAGCTCTGTGCAGCGAGGTCAGCCTGCTAACTTTGGTGTGAACCAAGTAATCCGAGGGTGGACAGAAGCACTGCAACTTATGAAAGAAGGAGATAAATGGATGCTTTACATTCCATACGATCTTGCTTATGGCGAGAGAGGACAAGGCGGGCAAATTCCTCCATATGCGACTTTGATTTTTGAAGTGGAGTTGATTAAAGTTAATTAGTAAATCAGCCTGCATTAAATTAAAGAGCCCGGTACTTTGAAGTATCGGGCTCTTTAATTTGATTAATTAATCTCTACGCAATAGCCTTAGCCGGTGCTTTTTCTTTTTCACCTTTAACTTTTGGTGACCTGTCAAAATCCAGTACGATAGGAGAGGCTATGAAGATCGATGAGTAGGTACCGATCAACATACCAATTACAAGTGCGAAAGAGAACCCACGTAATACTTCACCTCCAAAGATCAGAAGCACCACCACCACTACCAACACAGTTCCTGAGGTGATCAAAGTACGGCTAAGGGTGCTATTGATCGCATCGTTGAACACTTTAGCACGGTCATGGTTTGCTCCGAAACTGAGGTATTCCCTGATCCGGTCAAAGATAATCACAGTGTCATTGATGGAGTAACCAATGATGGTAAGCAACGCGGCCACAAAAATCTGATCGATCTCAAATGACAAACCAAAGGCGTGTGCAATACCGAAGGCAGCTATCACAAACAAGGCATCATGCGCAGTGGCTATAATAGCGCCAGTGCTGAACTGCCATTTTTTGAAACGAATGAGGATGTAGATGAAAATCGCGATGAGCGAATAAATACTTGCTTTGAAGGCGGAGTTTTTAATATCATCGGCAATTGTAGCACCAACCTTCAAGGATTTTGAGATCGTAAAATGCTCTGCGTCCAATTGCATGTCATTCTCTGAATGCTTCATTCCGCTGAATTTTTCAACTGCACTAACCAACGCTTCTCTTACTTTTTCGTCAGCACCATCAGAATCATCGTCAATGAGGTATGAAGTCGTTACTTTCATCACATCGTTGCTCCCGTAGTTTTTCACTTCGGTACTTGAGTTTTTAAAACTTTCGCTCAACGCCACTTTCATATCAGTTGCCACGATTGGCTTTTTGAAAGAGACAACAAAAGAGCGACCGCCCTTAAAATCAACCCCAAGGTTCAGCCCCTGAAAAGCAATGATGATGAAACCGATAACCATAATTGAGCCTGAGAAAGCATACGCTTTGTAGCGATTGCCTATGAAGTTAAATTCTCCGCGCTTGCGCACAATGTTAGCTATAGGTGTCTCAAATGAAAGTTTAGACTCGTCACCTTTCCGCACCAGCCACTCAATCACTACGCGAGAAATGTAAACTGCAGAGAAGTAAGAGGTAACGATACCGATCATCAATACAATGGCAAAACCCTTAAGCGGACCCTGACCAAAGATGAATAAGAACATCCCGGTTAGGAATGTAGTCAAGTTTGAGTCGAAGATAGTTGCTGTTGCGCGTTCGTAGCCTTTCTTAATTGCTTCACGCAATCTGCGTCCCATTTTCAATTCTTCTTTGATACGCTCGTAAATCACCACGTTGGCATCCACTGCCATGGCCATGGTAAGCACAATGCCAGCAATACCAGGCAGTGTAAGTGCTGCGTTGAACTGCGCTAAAATTCCAAGGATGAAAAAGATATTGAAGAGCAAAGCAAGGTTGGCAACCCAGCCGCCTTTTGAATAATAGGCGATCATGAAAATTACGATCAAGGCAAGACCGCAGCCCATAGAAACCAAACCTTGGCTCTGTGCAACTTGCCCGAGAGAAGAGCCAACGATGGCTTGTTCTACAATGCGTGTAGGCGCAGGAAGTGAACCTGCCTTGAGCACTAGAGCTAAGTCTTTAGCTTCTTCGGTGGTAAAGTTACCGGTGATTTGTGAGTTACCATTTGGGATTTCGCCTTGCACGGTTGGTGCGGTATAAACATAGTTATCAAGCACGATCGCTATTCGGCCTTGTGGTTGTTTAGCCGAAGCGGTAGCCGTAATCTTTGCCCATGTACGTGCTCCACTAGCATTCATCGTCATGCTTACCGATGGACGCGCAAACTGATCAAAATCAGAGCGCGCATCGTTGATAACATCACCCGTCAATAGAGGTTTGCCGCTGCGGCCCAGGTTCACGAAATTCAATTTGATGTCTTCAATTCCTTTGGTTACATCCGGATCGGCTTTCACATCCCAGAATAGCCCAATGGTGCGAGGCAATAGCGCACGCACATCATCGCGTCTAAAGATGGCGTTGATTTGTGCCGTATCTTTTACAGGATAAAGAAATGCACTGCCTTGTGTGCTTAACGCAAACAGGGGAGAGGCTGTGGCTGAACGCAAAGAATCCAATGACGAGTTGCTGCTGTCTTTCGGGTTCGTTTTCGTTAATTGTTTCTCCAATGCCGATTTGGTTGTATCAGATTTAGAGCCAAGGGCATCCGCTAATTTTGTTGCCGCTTTTTCGTCAGTTGATGCGGTGGTCTTCGTTTCCAGTCTTTTCGCGTTTTGTTCTTTGAGCAGCAATTGGTTGACGGCAATCAGTGACTGACTTAATTGCTGATCATAAGGCTCAACGATTTCCCAAAACTCAAGTCGAGCCACGCCTTGCAAAAGTTTGCGAACACGCTGAGGGTTATCAGCTCCGGGGATTTCAATTTGAATTCGGCCTGAGCCTTGAAGTTGTTGAATGTTTGGCTGTGAAGTTCCGAATTGGTCAATACGGGTTTTTAGAATTGTAAACGAGCGGTCAACGGCATCTTTAATTTCTTTTTCCAGAAACTTCAATACAGTCGGGTCGCTGTCGGAAAGCTTTACGCGGTCTTTGTTTGCAGTGGAAGTGAAAAGCGATGCCAGCGTACGATCGGGGTTAGCATCTTTAAATTCTTTGTAGAATAAAGTGAGAAAATTACTGTTGCTGGATTTCTCAGCCTCTTTTGCTTTTTGCAAAGCAGCCAAAAATGCGGGATCTTGATTGTTGCCGCTCAGGCCTTTGATGATATCAATAGGCGAAATCTCCAGCACCACGTGCATACCACCTTGTAAGTCGAGACCAAGGCTAAGCTCGTTGTCTTTCACTTCTTTATAGGTGTATTCAGCACCGAAAATATTGTAAACGGGCTTATTCCAGAGGGAATCAAGATAATTCTGTTTTTTAGAAAGGTCGATTGAACCGAGTTTATCGGTGGCATGAGCGATGGCTTCTTGCTGAACTTTCCTGCTGACGAAGGTGAACGACAGATAGTACAGGCAAAGTGCCGTGATTACTATTGTGAGCACCACTACTACTCCTTTGTTACGCATAACTAATTAATTTGTGAATTTGAAGATTACGATAAATAAAAACTGTTTAGTCGTCATCGGCGAATGACTAACGACTATTAACTAATGACTATTTAGATCAGGGTGCGTTGGGCGAGATGATGGCCCGGAACAACGTCTTGAAAAACTTAAGGGTAGTCTTCTGAACGAAAACCAGTCTCTCATTTTTATGATCTTCTAATACCAGTTCTTCGAGTTGTGCTGGTTGCTGCTCACTCAGTTCTACTGATTGGCCCTGTGCAGCTACATCCGAAGGTGCGTGAATAGCTACCTCTGTCTTGTCTTTGGATTTTTCGGTCTTGGCTTTAAATGCCTGATCAGACACATGGTAAAAAGATTGCGAAAGCAGAATCACCAATACAGCGCAAAAGCCGCAAGCAAGTAATAAGGCGCGTTGTAGTGGTTTACTTTTCATAGAAGAGAACAAAAGTAAAGATTAGAACCGAATTTGCAACATTCAGCAAGCCCTGCCTTTTCAGACAAAATACGACCCTGACTTATGCGGTTACGCCTTCTTTTACATATTCCTCGATGGGCAGGCAACTGCAAACCAGATTTCGGTCGCCATAGGCATTATCTACACGGCTTACCGACGGCCAGAATTTCTTCTCTTTCACAAATGGAAGCGGGTATGCAGCCTTTTGGCGGCTATACGGCAGCATCCATTCATCTGCAGTAATTACTGCTGCTGTATGAGGAGCGTTTTTCAACACGTTGTTCTCTTTGTCGGCTTTGCCTTCTTCAACTTCCCCAATTTCGTTTCTGATTTCAATCAAGGTATCAACAAAGCGATCAAGTTCTTCTTTGGGCTCGCTTTCGGTCGGCTCTATCATTAAAGTACCCGCTACCGGGAATGAAACCGTTGGCGCATGGAATCCATAGTCCATCAGACGTTTGGCAATGTCTTCCACTTCGATGCCAGCTTTTTTAAACTCCCTGCAATCCACAATCATCTCGTGGGCGCATCGGCCGTTAGTACCGGTATATAAAATCTTAAAGTACTCGCTGAGTCTTTCTTTGATGTAGTTAGCATTGAGGATGGCCAATTTTGTGGCGTTCGTAAGTCCTTCAGCCCCCATCATTGCGATATACGCGTAAGAGATCGCCAGAATACTAGCGCTTCCATATGGAGCTGCAGATACCGCACTTATTGCTTTTTCACCTCCGGTTTTTACTACTGCATGGCCGGGTAAAAACGGTTTCAACTTATCGTTCACGCAAATTGGCCCCATGCCAGGGCCACCGCCACCATGCGGTATGCAAAATGTTTTGTGCAAGTTCAGGTGACAAACATCAGCACCAATATTGGCGGGTGACGTAAGCCCAACCTGTGCATTCATATTGGCTCCGTCCATATACACAAGACCGCCATTTTTATGAATTACTTCACAGATTTCAGTTATCGATTCTTCAAACACCCCGTGAGTTGATGGATACGTAACCATCAATGCCGCAAGGGTATCCTTATATTGTTCTGCTTTGGCTTTTAAATCGGCTACGTCAATTTTTCCTTCAGCATCCGATTTGACAACAACTACTTCCATGCCCGCCATTACCGCACTTGCCGGATTTGTTCCATGAGCAGACGCTGGAATCAGGGAAATATTCCTGTGGTTATCGCCACGACTTTGATGATAGGCCTGAATTACCAATAGCCCTGCATATTCGCCTTGTGCGCCACTATTGGGTTGCAATGATACGCCGGTGAAGCCTGTAATTTCTTTTAGCCAGTTTTCCAGATTGGTGATCATCTCAAGATAGCCTTCGGTTTGATCAGCCGGTGCGAACGGATGAATTTGTCCAAGTTCGGGCCATGTTACCGGGATCATTTCCGAGGTGGCATTCAGTTTCATGGTGCATGAGCCAAGGGAGATCATCGAATGCACCATCGACAAGTCTTTGTTCTCTAATCTCTTTATATAACGCAACATCTCATGCTCTGAATGATGGGTGTTGAATACAGGATGTGTTAAATAAGCCGATTTTCTAATCAGGCTTTCAGGCCATGAAATTTTGCTGATCGATTGAGGTGACGAATTGGAGGCAGATGAATTGAATGCTTTACTAAAAATATCAGTGATCAACTTTACATCTTCTGTTGAGGAAGTCTCATCAAGCGAGATGCCTACTTCGGTTTTGGAAAAATAACGGAAATTGACGGAGTGTCCTTCGGCTGCTTTGCGCAACGGGCTTGAATCTGACACAGTAACTTTCAAGGTGTCAAAATAATTTGCATTCACTTGCTTCAAGCCCAACGCCTCAATGCCAGCAGCTAACAATTTCGTCAACCCATGAATCCTTCCGGCGATTTTCTTCAACCCTTCCGGCCCGTGATAAACTGCATACATGCTGGCCATTACCGAGAGTAATACCTGAGCAGTACAAATATTTGATGTTGCTTTTTCTCTGCGAATGTGCTGCTCGCGGGTTTGCAAGGCCATTCGATAGCCTGGGTTTCCCTGCGCATCTACAGACAAACCGATAATACGACCCGGCATCTGACGCTTGAATTCATCTTTGGTGGCAAAGAATGCGGCATGCGGTCCGCCAAAACCCATTGGGACACCAAAACGCTGCGAAGAACCAACAACCACATCGGCACCCATTTCGCCTGGCGACTTCATTAAAAGCAAACTCATCAGGTCAGAGCCTACAACTACAAAAACATTCTTCTCGTGAGCAGTTCCAATGAAAGTAGTGTGGTCTTTAATCGCACCATTGTTGTCCGGATTTTGAATATAAACGCCAAACAGGTTTGTATCTGTAATATCCAGTTTGGTTATATCACCCACAACAAGCTCAACACCAATCGGGGTTGAGCGAGTTTTTAATAAATCGATAACCTGAGGAAACGTATTTGCATCTACGAAAAACCTGTGTGCATTTTTTTTCTCTGCTTTGCGTGAGGCATGCATCAGATGCAATGCTTCTGCGGCTGCAGTGGCTTCGTCCAGCAATGATGCGTTGGCAATTTCCATTCCGGTGAGGTCCATCACCATAGTTTGGTAATTGATCAAGGCTTCCATTCGGCCTTGGGCAATCTCCGCTTGATAGGGTGTATAGGCAGTGTACCATCCTGGGTTTTCAAGCACATTGCGCAGAATCACGCCGGGTGTTATACAGTTATAATATCCTGTACCTATAAACGATTTGTAGATTTTATTCTTCGAAACCGATTTTTTGAAGTTGGTTAAAAACTCGTATTCCGATTGAGCCGGTGGCAGATTTAAAGGTCTTTTCAAGCGGATAGCCGAAGGGATCGTTTGTGCGATCAGGTCATCCACCGATTTTGCCTTCACCACTTTCAGCATCGCCTCAATTTGTCCTGCATCGGGTGCATTATGACGGCTTTCAAACTTTTCGGAATACGTAGGATTGATCATTGTGATTCGTTAATAGTTGATAGTTATTGGTTAATCGTTACTGGTCAACAGTATTGTTTCTGCAAACAATTGACTATTAGCTTATAACTGATAACAAACTCAGAAACGTTCAAATTGTGAGAAGAAAAAGTGACCTTCAATCTCTGCATTTTCATCCGAATCGGATCCGTGGATAGCATTCGCATCAATCGACTTGGCAAATAGAGCGCGAACAGTACCCGGGGCTGCTTTTTTAGGGTCGGTAGCACCTATCAATTTCCTGAAATCCTCTACGGCATTCTCCTTTTCAAGGATCATTGGTATAATAGAACCACTGCTCATGTAGCTGCAAAGTTCACCGTAAAAAGGTCTCTCTTTGTGGATTTCGTAAAACTTGCCTGCCAGCTCAGCACTGAGTTTCGTTTTTTTCATTGCCACGATTCGGAAGCCTGCTTCTTCAATCATTTTGGTAATTGCGCCACTGTTTCCTGCGCCCACGGCATCAGGTTTGATCATTGTAAAAGTTCTTTTGCCAGCCATTTTCTTGTTTTTAAGTTTTTATGAATCAAAATTTAGTTCTCAGTACCATATAAATTGGCCGCAAAAATATCAAAAGAAGTTAGATTCGGGAAGCTCGCCGTGTTTCTGCCTCTTTTTTTGACAAAAACAACCCAATACCGCCCATATCATTTGTAAAAAACCAATTTTTCCTTTCGGTCAATTATCTGCATTTTTGCTGCCTTTCGATGAAAAAATTACCGGAACTTCAATCTTTTATGGCCTCGCCGAAGAAGGTGGCCATCGTTACACATTTCAAGCCCGATGCAGATGCACTTGGCTCTTCCCTCGGGTTGGCAGGTTTTTTGAAAAAGAAGGGACATGAAGTAACGGTGATTACTCCGAGTGACTATCCGGAGTTTCTTTCATGGATGCCGGGATCTGAATCCGTTATCGCGTTTTCAAAAAAGGCAAAAGAATCTGAATTAAAATCAGCATCCGCATTTTCGCAAGCCGACGTCATTTTTTGCCTTGACTTTTCCAGTCTTGGCAGAATTAATGAACTGGGCGAAATGGTGAAGGACTCCACAGCCATCAAAGTTATGGTTGATCACCACCTGGAACCTGAGCAGTTTTCTGATTTTCAAAAGTGGGATGTAAAATCAGCTTCTACGGCTCAGCTTGTTTTTGAATTGATTGATAGTTGGGGAGAGAAAAAGTTGATTGACCCATCGATTGCAAATTGCCTTTATGCAGGGCTGATGACTGACACCGGCGGCTTTCGACATAATAACACTACAGCACGCGAGTTTCAGGTCGCCTATGAACTTACGCTTTTGGGAGCCAATCCAACTGAGGTAGCCCGACTGGTTTATGAAACCAACTCTTTGGGCCGACTAAGGCTTACCGGCTATGTTTTGAATCAAAAATTGATGGTGCTGCCGGAATACCGCACCGCATACATGACCCTATCGCAGGATGAGCTGAAAAAATTTGATGTGCAAACAGGCGACACTGAAGGCTTGGTAAACTACGGCTTGTCGATAAAAGACGTGCAACTGTCGGTATTGATGTATGACCGTGGTGAAGAAATCAAAATTTCTTTTCGATCTTTGGGCGATTTTTCTGTGAACGACATGGCCCGAAAATATTTTGAAGGAGGCGGTCACAAGAATGCTTCCGGAGGCTCCTCAAAACAGTCGCTGGAGTCGACACTAAAAAAATTCCTGGACCTTTTACCGGAATACAAAAAAAGTTTAAACCAATAATCCATAATATCTATTCTAATGAAAAATTCGATTGTAGTCCTCTTTATCGCCCTTGTCTTCTGTGCAGCGTGTTCAAAAGATCGCGAGACCGCTTCCGGTCAGAAATTCACTATTGTGAAACAAGGTGACGGAAAAAACATTGAAGCCAAAAAATATATGATCCTTAATTTTTCCTTTCAAGACGGGAAAGATTCGGCTTGGAATGATACCAGAAAAAATGGGTATCCCTTGGTAATGCAAAAGCAAGGTATCATGAAACCAGGCGATCGCGTATTGGAAGTAATAAGTATGCTAACTAAAGGCGATAGCGCTGTTTTTAAAATCTCAGCTAAAGATCTGTTTACGCTCTCATTCCATCAGCCTATACCCCGGAAAGTTGATTCTGCATCGTTTTTTACATTTAATGTAGGCATTATCGATGCATTGGACAGCGCTCAGTTTGGCAAATTCAGGGAAGAACTGGTAGCCAAACAAAACGAGAAAGCACTCAAAAAACAACAAGAGCAATTGGGCAAAGACACGGTGGCCATTGACAGCTACCTGAAAGAAAAAAGTATCACCACGTTGAGGACTGAATCAGGCTTACGCTATGTTATCACTAAGCCGGGCAAGGGTGAAAATGCCAAGGACGGTCAATCGGTGAAAGTAAACTATGCTGGTTACCTACTTAGTGGCAAATATTTTGATACCAGTATTGAGGCGGTGGCTAAAGCGAATGGGATTTACAGAGAGGGAGGACGTTATGCACCTTACGATTTAGTTCTGGGTCAAGGTGGCGTAATCCCCGGATGGGAACTAGCATTGAAACTGATGAATAAAGGCGAGAAGATAACAGTTTACATTCCGTCTACTTTAGCCTATGGAAGCCAGAGACGCAGTGCAGACATCGTAGAAAATTCCATCCTTGCCTTTGACCTGGAATTGGTCGATATCACAGATGCAAAGGATGTAAAAAGGCCTCGTTAATAGTTTTGTATCACGACTTCCATTTTAATTCATGACGTTATCTTGAATAATGCCCTGATTGAAGTGGAGGTCCGTGGCTACAATGATTGGATGTTGGAGTTTAGCAGATAAAACCGGCAGTGAAATATGAAATATGCTGCAGCGCCGTTTTTATTCCTGATTGTCTTTTTGGTGATATCATCGTGTGTAAAAGACAATCTCATAAGCACGAAGGCCCAGTTTAAGCTAGATACGATTTCTGTCAGTAGTTACCTGAAGCAAAATAATATCTCGGCTGTCGAAGTGCCACCTGGTACCTGGTTTGTGATTGATACTTTGGGTATTGGTGCTTATCCGGTATTATCTGATTCTGTTTCAGTTACTTATTCTACCGAGTTGCTTCCTGGCTTAAATGAAGTTGACCAATCAACCTCACCAATTACAGTTTTTCTGGGAGGCGTAATAGCGGGTTGGCAGCTTGCTTTACCAAATTTCCCTAATGGGAGCTACGGTCGGTTATTTGTTCCATCGGGGCTGGCTTATGGAATTAATTCTTATCACGGTATTCCACCCAATGCAAATCTGATGTATCGGGTTAAGCTTCGCAAGATTATAGGCGCTCAGCTGACAAATGATATTACTGCAATAGGCAGTTATATAGCGTTGATTCAAGACTCCTTATTGAGTAATAGCATAACCGTAAAAAATGACCCGTCGGGATTGAGTTACTCCATTAATACTACCGGTCCTGGGCCTCAGCCTACGCTTTCAGACTCTGTTCAGGTTACTTATTCAGGAAAAATCCTTGGTGCCGACACCCTTTTTGTAAATGTCACCTCACCGGTTACGCTTAGTATGAAAAATCAGGTGATTACAGGATGGAAAGTAATACTCCCATTAATTCCTGAGGGCTCGACCATTACCATGTATGTGCCATCGGGCTTCGGATATGGAAGCAATGTGGGCCCAAAAATCCCAGTGCCAGCCAATTCTAATCTGATATACCAGCTTAACCTGATCAAAGTTCGTCCGTGAGTATGGAGCTGTGTTTTGCTACCAATAATCAGCACAAGCTTGAAGAAGTAAAAATGCTTCTTAATAACAAGCTTCGAATTATCAGCTTATCGGAATTTGGTTGTCATGAGGAACTGGCGGAAACAACAGGAACGATCAGGGGTAATTCGAGGCAGAAGGCAAAATATGTTTATGAGAATTACGGGGTTGCATGCTTTGCAGATGATTCGGGGTTGGAAGTAGAAGCACTTGGCAACGCGCCGGGAGTCGACTCTGCAATATACGCGGGTCTGCAACGTAGCCATGAGGACAATATCAATTTGCTGCTGCAAAACCTTGAGGGCATTACTAATCGCTCGGCGCAGTTTATCACCGTCATCACACTGATAACACCTGAGGTTGATCGCCAATTTGAAGGGATAGTGAAGGGTAAAATTATCAATGAAAAAATAGGTGCTGGCGGATTTGGGTACGACCCGGTCTTTGTGCCTGATGGATTTCAAAGAACACTGGCCGAAATGAGTATGGAGGAAAAAAACAAAATCAGCCATCGGGCCAAAGCCACCCAACTACTGGTAGCATTTTTAGAATCAATAAACCTGAAATAATCTCATTAATTCAGAATTCGATTTTGAATCTTTAATCTGTATTTTTGAATTTGATGAAACCTTTCACCATCGGCATAACAGGCGGCAGCGGATCGGGCAAAACATTTTTTCTGCAAGGCCTGTCTTCCTATTTTAAGCCTTCTGAAATATGTCTCATATCCCAGGATAATTATTACAAACCCCGCGACCAGCAGCCCGTTGACGAAAATGGCGTGAAGAATTTCGATTTGCCGGTTTCAATTGATCGAGAAGCTTTTCTGAAGGATATTTTAAAATTGAAGGCAGGGCAAGATGTTGTAAAAAAGGAATATACTTTCAATAATCCCTCCGCTTCGCCCAAGCAATTGGAATTTAAAACAGCCCCCATTCTTGTTGTCGAAGGCCTGTTTGTTCAATATTTTGAGGAGATAGCAAAAGAGCTCGACTTGAAAGTTTTTATAGAAGCTAAAGATCATGTCAAATTAGGAAGGCGTATAAAGCGGGACCAGGTAGAGCGCGGCTATGATATTGACGATGTGTTGTATCGCTATCAATTCCATGTTATGCCAATCTACGAATCGCAGATTGAACCCTTAAAGCACTACTCCGATTTGGTGATTCCCAACAACAGTAATTTTGATAAAGCGTTGGAAGTGCTGAAAGGCTATCTTGCCACGAAATTGCATTGATTCGTTTCATGCCTAAAAAAGTCTTGATCATCACCTACTATTGGCCACCAGCCGGAGGTATCGGTGTTGTTCGATGGGTCAAGTTTGCCAAATACCTTCGAGAGCATGGTTGGGAACCTATCATTTACACAACCAGCAATGGGAGCTATCCGCTGAAAGATACTTCCATGGAAAAAGATGTTCCGGTGGACTTAAAAATAATAAAGAGACCGATCTGGGAGCCTTTTCAATTCTATCAATTTCTGTTTGGAAAGAAAGATGGCCAAACCAAACTGGACGATATCAAATGGAAGGACAAAGCTTCACTAACCCAAAAAATTTCTAATTGGATACGCGGCAACTTTTTTATTCCTGATGCCAGATCGTTTTGGGTTAAACCGTCGATCAAATATTTGACAAGTTATCTAAATGCAAATCCTGTGGATGCTATCGTCTCTACCGGACCACCACATAGTATTCATTTGATTGCTTTAGGCCTTAAAAAGAAACTGTCGTTGCCATGGCTGGCTGATTTTCGAGATCCATGGACAACGATGGACTACTACCAGCAGCTCATGTTAACGTCTTGGGCCAATCGGAAGCATCTTCGACTTGAAGCAGAAGTGTTGAATACAGCTGATGCAGTGATTGTTGTAGGGAATGGAATGAAGCAGGAATTTGAGAAAAAACGCCATAGTAAGGTGATGGTAATCCCCAATGGGTTTGATGAAGCCGATTTCAACAATACAACCGTCGAGCTAACCGCTGAATTTTCGATCGTTTACATTGGTTCTTTTTTCGAGCGAATTAACCCAATTGGATTGTGGAAAGCGCTAAATGAATTGAACAAGGAAAACCATCCGTTGATCAAAAAATTAAAAATCAGATTAGTGGGCAGAACCGATCAGGCGGTGATCCAGTCCATAAATGAATTTGGGCTATCTGGTCTTACCGAACTAATTTCATATCAGCCTCATGAGGAAGCATTGCGTCAGATGAGGACTGCTCAGGTTTTACTTCTTTGCGTTTATGAGAAAACTCCGTGGGTCCTTACCGGGAAGTTATTCGAGTACTTTGCAGCCAATCGCCCAATACTCTGCATAGGCCCGCCTCACGGAGATGCCGCCCAGGCGATAAGTGATGCGAAGGTCGGCCAGACGTTTGCATCGATTGACGTAGCGGGCATTAAAGAAAATTTGAAAAGCCTTTATGCCAGATTTGAAAGCGGGCAGCTTAACGTGGACAATACAACCAGTAAATTATTTTCACACCGTAACCTGGCGTTGCGTGTAAGCGAAATCCTCAATGAGATAAGTTCTTAAATTTTCTACGAGAGCTTCTTCCTGGTTTCTGACCATTTTTTATGCTCCTCCATAGTTATGGCAGGGTTTCCGATCATAACACTTTTTTCCTTTGTGTCTTTTAAAATCACTGCTCCGATTCCTGTCATCGTCTCTTTGCCGATTTTGATTTGATTCTTGATAGCAACCGAAGGAGCTATCCATGCGCTTTCGCCTATGCGCACGCTGCCACCTACCATTGCGTGTGCGATTACGAGAGCGTTTCGCTCGATCACCACACCGTGAGCAATGTGGACCAGATTGTCAATCTTTACATTTTCATGAATTTCTGTTATTCCGAGCATCCCCCGGTCAATACACGTGTTGTTGTGAATCTCTACGTTGTCATGAATGACTACTTTTCCCAGGTGTTCAAGCAATTGATAATCTCCGGAATCGTCCTTTTCATAGCCAAACCCATAGTTGCCAATTGTGCTGTTGCATCCAATGCGTACATGATTGCCAATTTTGGTGCCGGCCATAATCACTGTATTGTGCATTATCGTGGTGTTATCGCCGATTGTGCAGTTTTCTTCGATAACAACGTGATGACCGATGTAGCAATTCTTTCCGATGCGCGAGGTGTCGGAGATTTGAGCAGTCTTTTCAATTTTTTCAATTCTGCTTTGATGAAAATAAAGGCTTATGATCTTCGCAAAAGTAGATCGAGGATTTGGAGAGATGAAAAAATTACATTCCGCTGTCTTTAGATTTTGATAGGCTGATTCGGATAATATCAGGAGCCCGAATTTTAACTGCCGGGGCTGAATCACAGCAGAGTTTTTATCGTTGATCCAGCCCACATATTCACTGCAGTCTTTACTTAGCCCTTCATCAAGACTAATAGTTTTGGATATATGGCCATCTTTTTTTCCGATGTAATTACAATCTGGAAATTGGGCTGACAATTCAGAGAATAGAACTGGCTTCATAGTTGTTCTTTTTAGATGACCATTCGTATAACCTCAAAGGCCTCGGCATACGAGACCGATATCTGCACTCCACGAAGCATTGCCCACGAACGTATAAATTCCGGTTTTAAATAACTCCTGTGCTGTTGAGACCTATATGCCTCAAGTGCGACTACTTTTCTTTCAATATCCTCTTTCGTGAGTGTGATAAATGCTTCCGTGTCGAACGATACAGTATTCCAGGGAGCCTCATAACCAAGTACGGTGTTGTTCTTAAAAGCACGAAGGCCTTCCTCTGAAATTGTCTGGTGATCTTGATGGATGTCCCTGGGGTTCGGAATAAAAATGATGTCAGGATTTATTTTCTTTTTTAGCTTGATCAGATCCTCCAGTATTTCTTGCCTAAATTGTTTAAATGTGCGTACGTCATAATCGAAAAGTATAACATTCGACTTGGGAATCCCAAGCCTTTTTGTCGCCTCATGCATTTCTTGAGCTAACGTATCGGGCCGCAACCCTTCTGGCAGGGAGCGGGTGCATTTTGAAAAAGCTGCATAAAAAACTTCTTTCCCTTCTGAAATGTAACGGGAAATCGATCCTCCACATCCCAATTCCCCGTCATCTGTATGCGGTGCTAATACTAGTACCCGGTCTTTATTTTCCTTTCGTAAAAATAGATGTTAGATCAAAGAGTATAAAATAACCTTAAAGACTTTATCGTGTGCAAAGATAATATGTGCATTTTTGCCTCAAAGCAAGACCGCCAAATCATAAAACCCTTTTGAACTAACCGAGTTATCTTTAGAATTAGTTGTGATCACAAAAAGATTTATAAAGAGTTCGATTATTTATACCATCGCTGGTTCCCTGCCAATGGCGAGCGCGATAATCCTGCTTCCTTTTTATCTCGGATACCTTTCAGCTTCAAACTTTGGAGTGCTTTCAGTCTTTACGGGCATCTCTGCTCTGATCCAGGTTTTTGTTACCTATAGTTTTGACACCGCGATTTACAGCTACTATCATGACTACAAAAATGATCCGAAGAAACTGGCTGCCTTTGTTACCTCCATTTTTATTTTTATTCTGATCCTTGGCGGTGCAGTTTGTGTTTTATCAACGCTTACCGGTCCTTTGGTTTATGGTTTATTCTTTGCCAAAGTAAAAATCAGTTTTTATCCGTACGGGCTCTTGTCTGTCATTACAGGGATTTTTCAATCTGTTTTTAAAGTGTTCAGCAACCTCCTCCAGGCTCAGGAAAAAGCAGATCGTTTTTTAAGATCCAACCTGTTTTTGTTTACAACAATAGCGTTGTTTACCATACTTGGCCTTTATTTCTTTCCGGATGATTTATTGGGCCCAATTGGCGGAAGAATGCTGGCATTAACCATTTCTACTGTTTGGGTAATAACCAGAGTTTACTTGCAATTTGGATTCCAATTTGACAAGGCGATTATTAAGAAAATGCTTGGGTTTAATCAGCCCATACTTTTATATCAAATTCTCCAGTGGGCCAATGTTTACTATGATCGTTTGCTGATGAGCCGATACTTGCCGCTGTCGTCTGTGGGTGTATATGATCTTGCAGTAAAGTGTCTCATGGCATTGGAATTCATTGTTGCAGGATTTAATAGTTCTTTTTTACCTAGAGTGCTTGGAGCTATTGCATTGCAAAGAGAAAAAAAGACTACCGTCGAGATTAATCGGTATTACAACGGCCTCACTGCGGTGTCGATTATTTTGGTAGCGCTTAGCATTTTCACTCTGCCTTTGATTATTGAATGGATGGTGCAATGGTTTCATAAACCGGATTACCTTAAGGCAGTCCCTCTGATTCCGTGGGTAGCAACTGGCTATCTTTTTCGATCCATGCGCCTCTACGTGGCAATGCCTTATGCAGCTCTTAAAAATAGCAGGCCATTGCCGATTTACTATTCTGTTGTTATCGGATTAAAAATCGGGATGATGGTATGGCTGATGAACTTGTATGGAATCCCGGGTGTGATCTATTCTGCGTGGATAGGGTACTTAGTCGAGGTGCTAATTTTATACTGGGGTATTGAAAATAAATTTGAATTTAAATTCAATACTACAAAACTGGTAATAGCTCCGGTTTTGTTTGGGATTCTTATAGTAGCAGTAGAGCCCCTGCTGGGCATTAGATTTCCTTATTTAGCACACACGATTTATTTGGTTGTCGCGGCCATTGTTTTGTTTTGGGCTTATAGAAATGAGTTGAAAAACATTGAGTGGGTGAAAATTTTAAAATAAATGTAAAGAATTTTAAAAAAGACCTTATCATGAATAGAACAGAGATCATTCAGGAATTTGTTAACAAGCTAAATGCGAAAACCTATCTTGAAATAGGAGTGCAGAGAGGTAAGAACTTTTATCAAATAAAAGCGCCGAATAAAATTGCAGTAGATCCTAAATTCTTAATTGGATGGACACGAAGACTGAAGAACCCGTCTTCAATTATTAACACCAAATTTTTTGAAATGACAAGCAATGATTTTTTCGATAGAAAGGCTGAGAAGGTGCTTAAGAGCCGTTTGATTGATGTAGCGTTTATCGATGGTCTTCATACTTATGAACAATCGTTTAAGGATTTTACCTATTGCGCTAAATTTTTATCGAATGATGGAGTAATTCTTTTTCACGACTGTAATCCAGGCTCTGTTGAAGCAGCTGCTCTTGTGAGTTCACCTGAAGAAAAGATGAAAAAATATCAGGGTAAAAATGGAGAATGGAACGGAGACGTTTGGAAAACAATTCTTCATATTCGTTCCAATTTACCTGACTGGCAGGCTATTGTTCTGGACTGTGATTTTGGTGTCGGAATTGCCGTTCGACGAAAGAATTATGATCTTGTAAAAATGACTGTTGATCAAATTAAAGAAATCGACTATTCTCACTTGGAAAAGAACCGAAAGACCTACCTCGGTTTACAGTCACCAGAATATCTTTACGAATTCCTTTCCTCCTTATAAAAGTATTAGCAATGAATGACCTAGAAAAATATTTCTACAACAACCCTGGGCGCTTGATTCATAAATGGTTGCACTATTTTGAGATTTATGATTCTCACTTTAAAAGATTCAGAGGCAAAGAAATTGTTCTTGTAGAGATAGGCGTTTTTAATGGTGGAAGTTTGCAAATGTGGAGAGATTATTTTGGGGATACGGCAAAGATTTATGGAATTGATATAGACTCAAGGGTTTCTTCAATGGAGGAGGAGAATATAAAAATAATTATCGGGTCACAGGCTGATAGACAATTTTTGAGAAGACTGAAAAAGGAGCTGCCTCCAATTGATATTCTTATTGATGACGGGGGGCATAAAATGATTCAACAAATTGTCACGTTTGAGGAATTATTTGAAAAAGTAAAACCAGATGGCGTTTATCTTTGCGAAGACTTGCTCACCTCTTATCAACTCCTTTATGGCGGAGGTTATCGAAGGATGGGAACCTTTATTGAACATAGTAAGAACCTGATCGACAAACTTAATGCCTATAGCTCTGAGCAGGATTCACTTCGGCCTGATAAACTAACAAAATCTATACATTCACTTCATTATTACGATAGTATGCTTGTTGTCGAGAAAAGATTGCATAACAAACCGGTACATATGCAAACGGGAATTTCAGTGATCGACTTAGCTCAATTAAAAACAAGCCGTGCTTACAAAATTTACTTTTGGCTACTAAGAAACGTCAATCTTTTTCTGCGCGCCTTGCGGTTGCCAAGCTATAAGTTCAACAAATGATTCTTGTAATGATTGTTTTTCATTGGTGTCAAGAATGACCTCTATGAATTCTCCTCTGCAAAATAAAAGAGTTTTTGCTGTTGTAGTTACTTATAACGGTGAAAAATGGATTCGTAAATGCATTAGATCGTTAACTGAAAGCCACTATCCTGTGCAAATCATTGTTATAGACAATGGTTCGGTCGATGCTACAGTAGATATTATCAAAGAGGAATTTGTGCAAGTCGAGCTATTCGATGAAAAACAAAACCTGGGATTTGGTAAGGCTACCAATAGGGGGATGTCAAAAGCATTGAGCATGGATGCCAATTTTTTGTTTTTACTCAACCAGGATGCGTGGATAGAAAAAAATACTATTTCGCACCTCGTAGATGCGTTTAATATGAATCAAGGCTACGGAATTATCAGCCCTCTTCACTTCGCGGGTTCAGGATTTTCATTAGATGCTGGGTTTGTCAATTGTTTATCTAAAAAATACGATAAAAAAATGCAAGCGGAGTTCTTAGGAATTCCAGATGATCCTATGGCAAAGGAACTTTCATTTATCAATGCAGCTGCCTGGCTTGTAAGCCGCGAGTGTCTCGAGAAAGTAGGAGGGTTTAATCCGTTATTTTATCATTACGGTGAAGACGCCGATTTTGTCAATCGACTAAAATTTAACCACTTGAA
>Ga0206968_10072_pt1 | contig 27456 bp, 20 predicted proteins | sample Alteio_BWOrgHeat_22_FD_153254 | JGI IMG/M metagenome (GOLD analysis project Ga0206968, IMG submission 153254) | Enriched cells from forest soil in Barre Woods Harvard Forest LTER site, Petersham, Massachusetts, United States -... | ecosystem: Environmental > Terrestrial > Soil > Temperate forest >... | reverse complement strand
GACGCGGCGGCAGCTGAGAGATACGGGCGTACTTGGCGAACTGGTTGGATCGTCTCCCCAGATGCGGGACATTTTCACGATGATTGAACGGGTCGCTCCTTCGAATGTGTCAGTCCTCGTGACTGGTGAGAGTGGAACAGGCAAGGAGCTGGTTGCGCGCGCCCTGCACGATTTGAGTGCAAGGCGACTCAAGCCGTTTGTGGCAGTGAATTGCGCAGCAATTCCGGAGACGTTGATTGAGAGCGAGATCTTTGGCCATGAAAAGGGCGCGTTTACGGGAGCACTGGAACGCCGAGCCGGGTGTTTCGAACTGGCAGAAGAGGGGACCCTGTTGCTGGATGAGATTGGCGAGATGCCAATGGCGACGCAAGCTAAGCTGTTGCGTGTTTTAGAGGATAGACGGCTGCGTCGGTTGGGAAGCAAGATCGAGACTCCGGTGGATGTTCGGGTTGTAGCGGCGACGAACAAGGATCCCGAGAAAGCTGTGGCAAGCGGGGAGTTGCGTGGCGATCTTTATTATCGACTGAATGTTTTTAATATCCAGATGCCTGCGCTGCGCGATCATTTGATGGATGTGTCTGCGATCGCGGAAAAGATGATTGAGGATATGAACGAGCGGCATCACTGCACGGTCGCTGGACTGAAAGATTCGCTGATGAGGCGGCTGGAGGGATACAAGTGGCCGGGGAATGTTCGCGAGTTGCGCAATACAATTGAGCGGGCAGTGATTCTGGCGGGATCGGGTATGCTGGGCGAGGAACATCTTCCACCCCACTTTGGAGAGCCTGGGTTTGCTCCACCACCGACAAGAGGCATGATAGTTGAAGGATCTGTGAAACCGGGACAACCAAGTGAGTTGCAGCGACATTTGGATGAGGCGAACTCGGTTCGGGTTGAGATTGGGACAACGGTAGACGAGGCGGAGCGTCAACTGATTCTAAAGACGCTCATAGCAACACATAACAACAAAACCAAGGCTGCCGAGATACTAGGGATCAGTTCGAAGACGCTGCAGAATAAGCTGAAGGAATACTCAAATACGGCTGCTGCTACGGAGTAAAGATGCGGCTGAAAACAAAGTTGGTAGTGTCGGCAACGGGATTGACGTTCGCGATCGTCCTGATACTTTCCGCTTTGTTTGTGAGTGAGTTAATGCGGCAGAGGATCGAGCAGACAGCTGCCGCGAACGACGTATTGGTGCGTGAGGTTTTTCTAACAACTCGCCAGGCAGTCGAAGACGGGTTGCGCGCGAACCCGCCTGAGGATCGAAGCGATACGGCACTTCACGCGGCGGTCGCGGATGCGCTAAGGAATCAACCGGCCCTGCTTGCGCTGATGAATTCGATTGTGCGCTACTCACCTACTGTGCAGGATGTGAGCGTGACCGATGCTCGCGGAATGACTCTTGTGAGCACGGATCCGGATGCGGTGAATCAGCCAGCTCTTTTCCGATTCAGCCTGGCAAGCGTGAAGGACGGTAATCTATGGCGTCAGATGAGAGTTGTGTTTGGTAAGCCACGCGTGCTGGATATCTCGCAGTCACTTGAACGGAATGGTGCGCCATTCCTGGTGGTGCATCTCGGAGTTCAGTCAACGTTTTTAAAGAACTCGTACGAGCCGTGGCTCCGCGCTGCGCTGGGTTTTGCGCTGCTAGCGGCTCTAGGGGCGATGCTAGCGGCAGGGTTACTTGCCAATCTTGCGTTGAGGCCTCTCGAAGCGATCAGCGCGCGGCTGGAGAGTCTGACTTTGGCTCGCCGAGCGATGGGTAGTGAGGCATCGGAGCCTTCATCGACCGAGGGTATGGGGAGCGATGCGGTCGTGCGGGTGACGAAGACGATCGACAGGCTTGGCGAACAGATGCGTACGCAAGAAGAGGGATATACGGCGCTCCAGGCTAACCTGAATCAAATGTTGGACACCCTGCGCGACGGAGTGTTGTTATTTACGGCTGACCGGCGGGCCGTAATGGTTTCGGACGCGGTAGCTTATTTTTTGCCCTCAGCACAGGCTATGGGGCATGAGGAGATGGTCGGAAAGCGGTTAGAGGAGATCTTTGCCCCGGAGAGCGCGCTGGGAGCTGCCGTACTAGAGGCGTTTGCCGATGGGGGGCAGGTGAGCGCGCAAGGTGTGATTCTGGAAGATGGCCGACAGGTGCAGATCTCGGTAGACAGAATCGACGATGGTTTGGGCGGCGGCAATATGGGAACTTTGCTTACGTTGCGTGACATCGAATCGGCCATGCAACTGGGGCAGGAACTAGAGGTGTCGAGGCGATTGGCGGCGATTGGGAAACTCACTGCCGGTGTGGGACATGAGGTGAAGAACCCGATTAATGCGATGGTGGTGCATCTTGAGTTACTGCGTGGAAAACTGATCGCGGGTGGTCCGGAGGCGTTCAATGGTGCCCAGAGACATGTCGATATTCTGGCCGGTGAGATGCAACGGTTGGATCGAGTCGTACAGACGCTTGCAGATTTTTCGCGGCCGATGGAGTTGCATTTACGGGAGCATGATCTACGCCAGGTAATCGGGTCAGTTTTGGAACTTACTGCCGCCGAGATGGAGGAGAACGGAGTTGGTGTTGCTGTAGCGGCTCCACATGAGTCATTGATGGTGCGGATCGATGCGGAGTTGATGCAGCAAGCTGTGCTGAATCTTTTGCTGAACGCGAAGCAGGCAATGCCGAAAGGAGGCCAGCTACAGGTTAAGATGTGGCGCGAACATTCCTATGCGGTGGTGGTTGTGATTGATAATGGCGTTGGCATTCCGTCCGAAATACTTCCTCGTATCTTTGAGTTGTATTTCACAACAAAGGCGAAGGGGAGCGGCATTGGACTCGCGATGACGTATCGGATACTGCAGCTTCATGGCGGCGCAATGGATGTGCGGTCGAATGCGGATCCTCACTCAGTAGAACGCGGAACTATTTTTACATTTCGATTGCCGATTGCGGCAGGGATTGAAGGAAGAAAAGGTGTTGTTGCTGGAGCTACTCAGAAAGAGATAGAGGAGCGAGTTTGAACGGACGATGTAACATTTCGCGAAAGCTAGCAAACGCGATGCTCTGTTTTGGATTGATGGTTGGGTTGGATGGATGCAGGCGCAAGCCGCAGCTCGCACCATTACCTCCTCCCATGACTCCGGTGGATCTCGTCGAGATTCCGGAACCCGATGATCTTCCCATGATCGAGCCATCCCAAATTAAATTGCCGCCAGTGCCGGTTATGACGAATGCAAAGCCAAAGAAAGAGAGAAAAAAACCTCCCACGAAAGGAATACCCGTGCCCGAACCAGCTCAAGTGGCCAGTGCGACTCCGCCGCCGGAAGAGACCGTGATTGGTGCGCTAACTGCCGGCGGTGATGCGAATCCTCAAACGAAGCAGGAGGCCGCTGACTTGATCGCGTCGATCGAGAAGAGGATTGGAGGGTTGTCACCGCAGAAGGCTGAGGAGCAGAAGACGCAGGTGAGTAAGGTGAAGAACTTCCTAAAAGACGCAGGGGATGCCTTGAAGTCGGGAGACGTGGAGGGGGCAAAAACTCTGGCAACGAAGGCGAAGCTGTTGCTCGACGAATTGGAGAAGTAAAGCCAGTCTTAGAGCTCGATTATCACGTCCTCAAGGATTTGATAATCGGGCTTTCGTTGACTTGAGCTTAGGCGTCAGCGCCGTGACATTTCTTATATTTCTTACCGGAGCCGCATGGACAGGGATCGTTGCGGCCTACTTTTTCGCCGGTTCGTCGGGGAGCAGATCCGTTAGTAGATGCGGAAGCCGAGCTGACGGAGCGTGCTTGCTCAAGTTCGCGTTGTTTCTTCTTCTGGAATTCGCGCTCGAGCGCGTCGATGGTGGTAGAGGGTGCACGATTAGAAGCTGGTCCAGGCTGGCGAACAGGCTCAGGAGTAATTTGCGTGGGTTGATTTGGCGGCAATGTGTCGATTTGAGGCTGTTGCTGGGACTGAAGTGCCGCAGCGTGGGCTTGAGCGCTGGCAAGCTGTTCTGCAGACTCTATAGGAGTTCCGTCAGGACCGATGATCTGCATGCGGAAGAGATGACGGGTGGTGTCCTCCTGGAATCGAAGCATCATTGCCTCGAACATCTCGAAGGATTCGCGCTTGTAAGCGACCAGTGGATCCTGCTGTGCATAGCCGCGCAGCCCAATACCCTCTTTGAGGTGGTCCATTGCGAGGAGATGATCTTTCCACAAGCCGTCGAGAACGGAGAGCATGACGATGCGCTCGTGGTAGCGCATCTGCGGGGCGCCGAGGATTTGCTCCTTAACGTCGTAACGGGCGCGTAGTTTTTCGAAGATGGCTTCGCCGAGTTCGTGGCGGTTGAGATTGGTCGGATCGATCTCTTTCTCGAGATGAGTGCCAAAGAGGTCGTAGAGCTGAGAAAAGAGTGTGTCGAGCTTCCACTCATCCGCGTGAGCTTTCTCGGGAGCGTTTTCGTCAAGGATGTTGGAGAGAATGGTGGAGAGGTAGTCGTCGGTGATGAGCTGCTTCTGATCGACTCCTTCCATAAGCTGACGGCGAAGACCGTATACCGCTTCGCGCTGCTTGTTCATAACGTCGTCATATTCGAGGACGTGTTTGCGGGCTTCGAAGTTGTTGCTTTCGACCTGCTTCTGCGCCTTCTCAATGCGGTTGGTGATCATGCGGCTTTCGATCGGGACGCCTTCTTCCATGCCCAGACGCTGAAGGAGAGTCGAGACCCACTCTCGTGCGAAGATGCGCATGAGGTCATCTTCAAGAGAGAGGAAGAAGCGGGAGGAGCCGGGGTCGCCCTGTCGGCCAGCGCGCCCGCGGAGCTGGTTGTCGACGCGGCGTGACTCGTGACGTTCGGTTCCGAGGATATGAAGACCTCCGGCAGCGATTACAGCGTCGTGTTCCGCCTTTGCGGCGGTCTCATGCGCTGCTACAGCGGCGTCCCATGCTGCCTGCGTGGTTTCGAACTCCTGGCCTGTGTAGTAAAAGCGGACCATGCCGGGACCGGCAACGGGGGAGATAGTGCCTTCGGCGGCGGAAACGGCGCGGGCCTGCTGCTTGCGGACGAGGTCCTGGCGGGCCATGAAGTCGGAGTTGCCACCGAGGAGGATATCGGTGCCGCGGCCAGCCATGTTGGTGGCGATGGTGACCATGCCCAGGCGGCCGGCCTGGGCTACGATCTCGGCTTCCTTCTCGTGGAATTTTGCGTTGAGAACTACGTGACGAACGCCCTTTCGCTTCAGGATTTCGCTGAGAAGCTCGGACTTTTCGATACTTGTTGTACCCACGAGAACTGGTTGCTTTTCCCCGTGGAGTTTTGCAATTTCATCCGCAACGGCGAAATATTTTTCTTTTGCGGTGCGGTAGACGACGTCAGGGTTTTCGATGCGGAGCATCTTGCGGTTGGTTGGAATAACGACGATTTCGAGCTTATAAATCTTGTCGAACTCGGCGGCTTCGGTTTCCGCAGTACCGGTCATTCCACTTAGTTTTTTGTACATGCGGAAGTAGTTCTGAAAGGTGATGGTGGCGAGGGTCTGATCTTCCTTGCGGATGGCAACGCCTTCTTTGGCCTCAACTGCCTGGTGAAGACCATCGGACCACCGGCGGCCGGGCATAAGACGACCGGTGAACTCATCGACGATAATGACTTCGCCGTCTTTGACGACGTACTCGACGTCACGCTTATAAAGGTTATGGGCCTTGATAGCCGTTTCGACGTGGTGCTTGAGGTCCCAGTTCTCGGGATCGGCGATGTTGCCGATGCCAAGGAGCTTTTCAATTTTTTCCCAGCCCTCGTCGGTGACGGTGATGGCGCGGGCCTTTTCATCGACTACGAAATCGCCGGTCCAGGTTTTGTTTTCGAGGGTTTCGATGAGCTCGCCCTCTTCGAGTTTAGGGATGATGATGTTTACGCGGGCGTACTTGTCTGTGGTCTGGTCGGCGGGGCCGGAGATGATGAGGGGAGTGCGAGCTTCGTCGATAAGAATGGAGTCAACTTCGTCAACGATGCAGTAGTAATGGGCACGCTGGACTTGATCCTTAAGTTCGAACTTCATGTTGTCGCGGAGATAGTCGAAGCCGAACTCGTTGTTTGTTCCGTAGGTGATGTCGGAGGCGTAGGCGTCGCGTCGCTGCTGATCATCGAGGTCGTGCACGATAACGCCGACTGTGAGCCCGAGAAAGCCGTAGATCTTACCCATCCACTCAGCATCGCGCTTGGCGAGATAGTCGTTAACGGTTACGACGTGGACGCCACGGCCAGCCAGAGCATTGAGGTAGCAGGGGAGTGTGGCGACCAGAGTCTTACCTTCGCCTGTCTTCATTTCAGCAATTTTGCCGGAGTGAAGGACCATGCCGCCGATAAGTTGAACGTCGAAGTGGCGCATGCCCACGGTGCGCTTGCCTGCTTCCCGGACGACTGCAAAGGCCTCGGGAAGAATTTCGTCGAGGGCAGCTTTTTCAGCGGCGTTGATAGCGTCGAGGTTCTCGGTAGATCGATCAGTCAGGTCAAATTTGGAGCGTGCGCTCTCAATACGCTGACGGAATTCGGCAGTTTTGTGGCGGAGAGCTTCATCCGAGAGCGCCTGGATTGAGGGCTCGAAATCATTGATCTTTTTTACGGTTGGCATTAGGCGCTTGACCGCGCGCTCATTGCTGGTGCCAAAAACTTTTGCGATAGCTTTGTTGAACAAACCGGTGTCCTTCGGGGCGCACTTTGGCCCAATTATTAGTGTAAATGGTTGCGGCTTCAGATGTAGCGCCCACCGGCTAAGGTTACACTCGGTGGCATGACTCCAATTTTGCGTCGAACCCTCGCCCTGGTTTTGTTTGCCTTTGCTGCGTTTTCAACCGCTTATTGCCAAGATACGGATTTGACGTTTCCGACCAATGAACAGATGAGGCATTACAAAGCCATGGGAGAGCCACAGCTCTCACCTGACGGACAGCATGTGCTGATACGGATTACAGACGCAACCGCCGATGGGGGTAAGAGTCACTTATGGCTCGTCGACGTTAATGGAGGCGCTGCGCGGCAGCTGACTTACTCTCCGGATTCGGACAAGCGTGGTGAACGAAATGGACAGTGGATGCCGGATGGACAGAGTGTCCTGTTTCTGGCGAAACGTGGAGAGCATACGATGCTTTACCGGTTGCCGATGAATGGAGGGGAAGCCAAAGCGACTGTGTTGAAGGTAACACCGAAGGTAGACCAATCGAAGAGAGAGGATGCACTTCCTCCAGTGATTGAAGCGAAGAAGGAAGCTGAGAAGATCGAGCCGGTTGCGATTGACGTATCGAACTATCGTATTTCGCCTGATGGAAAGACTATTGCGGTGATAGCTCGCGATCCACAGACTCCGGGTGAGAAAAAACAGAAGGACGCCAAGGCTGATGCAGCCTGGGTGGATCATGGGTTGCATGGCGACAGGCTGTATTTTTTCGATGTGGCGACTGAGAGAGTAACGGAAACTGGAGTTCCGGTTGATGTTCGAAACGCTGCATGGAATGCAGACTCTACTAAGTTAGTTGTGACTTCTGAGGAGCCGAACGGCGTGGCCGAACTGGGGCCAGCGAATCGTGCGTGGATCATACTTGTCAACGATGCGTTGCATCCGACGCGAGTGACTGAATTGCCTCCGACTGCGGGTCAGGCGGCGTGGTCGCACGACGGAAATGAGATCTTTTATCTAGGGCAGGCGAAGCGAGATGCCCCACCGGGGTATGCCGATTTGTATCAGTACACCTTGGCAACAAAGGCTGTTCGGAACTTATCAGACGGCTTTGAGGGATCGCTCGGACGCGGTGAACTGATTGCGACGCGTGATGGCGGAGTTCTTGTTGCGTCTGAACATGGCGTAGAGTCGAAGCTGACACGCTTTAGCGAAGGAAAGGCAGAGCCTGTGAAATTGCCAGTGGCCACGATAGCGGGTACCGGGACAAACAGATCGCAGAGTGGCTGGGTGTTTATTGGAAGCAGTGGAGGAAAGGAACCCACATTGTTCTACAGTGCGAGCCTAGACGTGGCGCCGCGTGTGCTTACCACTCCTGCGTTGGCACCAAAGGGCGTGAAGACGGTAACCCCAAAGCGGATCTCCTGGAAGAGTGATGGATCCACAATCGATGGACTGCTATATATGCCACCGCAGGGCGCGACCGGGAAGGTTCCACTCGTGGTGGAGGTACATGGTGGACCTCTGGGTGCTTATGTAGACAGCTATCAACCGTTCGTGGATTTTCTCGTGGGACAGGGATGGGCCGTTCTGAGAACGAATCCTCGCGGAAGTACGGGACGAGGAACGGAGTTTGCCGCCGCGAATAAGAACGATCTAGGAGGCGGGGATTATCGCGACATTATGGCGGGCGTTGATTATGTGTTGAAGACAGAGCCGGTCGATGAAGCCAGAATGGCTCTGATGGGGTACAGTTACGGCGGTGAGATGGCTGCGTTTGTTGAGACCAAAACCGCACGCTTCAAGGCGATAGTGAGTGCAGCTCCAGTGATCGATCAAAACAGCGAGTATGGAACTGAAAGAGGGTCTTGGTACGATCAGTGGTATTACGGAAAGCCATGGGAACACGAGGCGGACGCGTGGCGCCAGAGTCCGATATCGGGTGTCGCGCAGGCGAAGACTCCGTTCATGTTGCTGCAGGGCGAAGACGACTCGACGGATCCCCTGGGACAGTCTTTGGAGATGTACCACGCATTGAGACAGATGCATGTGCCGGTTGACCTGGTGACATATCCGCGAGTAGATCATGGGCCTTTGGGTGGAGCGATTTATGGTAGTCCGAGTGATGAACCATGGCATGGGTTCGATGCACGGCAGAGAATTGTCTCCTTCTTTACAAAGGAGTTCGCAAAAGGCCGGTAATTAAGGCTTGAGGTAATTGACGAGTGGGGAGTGAGCATTGCGGAGTGCGATGACGACGGATTCGGCATTGCGCTCCGCACCTTCAGCGCTGGTATGAGTGTGGTCGATGGGGAAGAGCAGCGCGGTCTTTTCGGGGCCGAGGGCTTCGAGGCGATCGGCTTCGACGGTTGCCATGTCGATGACAGGGATGCCTTGCTCTGCGCCCAGTTTGTACTCATAGTCGCGAAAGCCCATATCGCGCTCAATTTGGAGCTTGCCGTCCGCGTCATTCGCCCAGATGTTGCGGATAGTGACGGTGAGTAGGATGGGTGTTGCACCTTTTGCGCGGGTGTCGGCGACGTATTTGCGGATGTACCAGCCGTAAGTGTGGATGGTTTCAGTTGTCTGACCCGCAAGCGGGCCAGTAGTGAATGGTTTTGGGAGAGTGTATTCGGCTGTTTCGTCGCCAATCCCTCTGTAGCTGGCCCGGGCTTTCGTGTCGTTTTGCGGCGTTGTGGTGCCACCGTCGTTATGACCCATCTGGATGAGGACAAAGTCGCCGCGCTTCATCTCGGCGAGGACGTTGGCCCAGCGACCTTCGTTGTAATAACTGCGCGAGCTGCGGCCCGCCATCGCGCGATTAGCGATGTTGATTTTCGATGTGTCGAAGTAATGACCGAAGTGATCGCCCCAGCCCAGGTCTGCTTGATTGCGGGCGGTGGAGTCGCCGACTATGAAAAGAGTGGGTAGGGATGGATTGAGGGTTAAATTCTGCGAACCCGTAGTTTGTGGTGGGGCGTCGGGGGCTGCAGGGGCTTGGGCTAACGAGATAGCGGTGGTTAAAAGCACGAGACCAAGAATGGCGCAGGCAGTATTTTTACGGGCGACGCAGAAGCTCATGGGCGATAGATTAGCACTGTAATCTGACTTGCCGTTGAGTACATTGGAGGAGATGCATGTTTGAGCCGTCTGTGGCCACGACGCCGATTGCGTTTGAAGTTACATTGGCAATGACACCGTGAATCACGGCGAGATTAATGGCCGGCGAGGGCTTCGGGATCGGGTTTGGCCGCTTTGCTGGGGAGCCGCATGACGAATGGCAGCGGCGACAAGCAGAGGATGATAACCGAAAGAATGAAGAAGGCGTTCTTGTAACCGAGCATAGAGGCCTGGCGAATCATTTGCTGATAGGCCATTCCGACGGCCATTTGTCCGGCGTTGGCAGCGGAAACTCCGTGAGAGACCATCATCTCTTTCAATCGGCCCATATAGAGCTCATAGGGGACCGAACCGGGAACGACGTGGGCGGCGAGGTTGGCTTGATGGACCTGAGCGCTGCGGGCGAGGTAAGTAGTGAGGAGCGCGGTGCCAGCGCTGCCGCCAAGATTTCGGGCGAAGTTCGAGAGTGAGGAGATCTGATTCATCTTGTTAGTAGGCACGCCAACGTAGTTGAGCGTGCTGATGGGGATGAAGATGAAGGGCAGACCGATGACCTGGAGCATTCGCCAGAGCGTGACCGTACCGTAGGCGGTGCTGAGATCGAGGCGCGTGAGATTGTAGATGCCAGCTGCGGTGGCGATATAGCCGAGACAGACCATGATTCTGGGATCGATTTTGCCGAGAGAACGGCCAGCGACGGCCATCATGATCATCATGACGAAGCCTGCGGGCGACAGAACCATGCCTGCGCGTTCCGCGGTGTAGCCGAGGAGGACCTGCAGATATTGCGGAATGAGCACGGTTGAACCGAAGAGCACCATGCCGAGGATGAGTTGAAGGAAGACAGCGGTCCCGAAGTTGCGATTCTTAAGAAGCTTGAGGTCGACGATGGGGTCGGGGTGATGCCACTCCCACCATGTGAAGAAGATGAGGGTGGCCGCGGCGAGGATCGCGAAGGTGCGAATCATGGGATCGCCGAACCAGTCTTTTTCCTGACCTTTGTCGAGGGTGAACTCGAGACAACCTACACCGAGGGAGATGAGGCCCAGACCCATGAAGTCGACTTTGAAGTGCTTGGCTTGCTTGCGGCGGAGCTTGAGGTGCGGCGGGTCTTCGACCATGCGGTTGGAGAGATAAAGCGAGAGCAGGCCGACGGGGATGTTAATGAAGAAGATCCAGTGCCAGTTGAAGTTGTCGGTGATCCAACCGCCAAGTGTGGGACCGATGGCGGGCGCAATGACAACGGCCATTCCGTAGACAGCGAAGGCCTGGCCACGTTTTTCGACGGGGAAGGTATCGGCGAGAATGGCCTGTTCGCTGGGGGCAAGGCCTCCTCCGCCGGCGCCTTGGAGGATGCGGGCGATGATCAGGAGCGGTAGGGTGTTGGCGATGCCGCAGAGGAAAGAGCAAACCGTAAACATCGCGACGCAGGTCATATAGAACCGCTTGCGTCCGAAGCGATCTGAGAGCCAGCCTGAGATAGGCAGGACGATGGCTGAGGAGACAAGGTAGCTGGTGAGCACCCAGGTGGCTTCTTCCTGGCTCGCGCCGAGTGTTCCGGCCATGTGGGGAAGGGCGACATTGGCGATGGAGGTGTCAAGGACCTCCATGAAAGTGGCAAGAGTGACAGTGAGGGCGACCGCCCACTTGTTGTGGTGGGGTTTCCAGATGGCTGGTAGAGCCGGTGCAGCAATGGTCGCGGTTGCCATATATCAGTCTCCTGATATGATATCAGGAGACTGATATGTGTGCCGTACCGAGGAACGAAAAAAACGGGCAGGATGGACGACGGCTGGCTGCGCAAAGGATGAAGTGGATTCTGCTTCACTTTCGCGGGCAGATGGATGAGCGTCTGCGTCCCGAAGGAGTTACGACGGCGCAGTTTATGGTGCTGAAGGCGATTCGGAATGAGCTTGGAGCTTCGGGGGCGCAACTGGCGCGGGCTTGCCACATAACTCCGCAGTCGGCGCAAGCTCTGTTGAAGAGTCTGGAGGACGGTGGGTGCATTGTCCGGACGAAGGATGCAGTGAATGACCGGATCTTGATTGCGAAGCTCACTCCGCGTGGGGAGAAACTACTGGAAACGGGAGAGAGAGTGGCGCGAGCGATCGAGAATAAGTTGTGGGAAGGGATTCCGGAGACTGCGGTGGAGTCGTTGAATAAGACACTGGTACGGTGTTTAACGAATCTTGAGGGTGGGCCTTCCTAGTTTTGGTGATGCGCTAGAGAATCGCAGGGGAGCCTCCGACCGACGTGACTCGGCATAGGTTTTGTCCATGGCTGCTTTCAGTTTGACTTTGGAGGAATCGAGGCGAACGCTGTTTCCTTCGGGGGGCCATATTCGTGGGCGAAGTTGAAGGCGAGTGCGGTGGATCCGTTGTTGTGCAGGTGGTCGAGGCGTTCGGCTGCCTGCTGCCAATCGACTGCGTCATCCGCAGGTACCCCCCAGGCGACGTAGACGGGAAGATTGTCGGCGGGGAACCATTCGCGGCGGTGGGAGAGTGCTTCAGCTTGAGGACCGTGGTAGGCGAAAGCGGCGACGGATTCCAGGTCTGTCCCTAGGCTGAGAGTCATGGCATCCCGGTTTTATTCGTCGCTGATCCGCTGATAGCACTTGGGCGGAACGACTTCGCCCCAGGAATGCTTCAAGGTGTTGATATCGCGTATGGAACGCTCGTGGAAGCCGTCGCTTTGATCGACTGCGTTATAGAGACGGCTGGGATTCGTTCGACAAAGCCCTGAATACAAGGGGCGCCGACCGCCTCATGCAGGATTCCCACAGTGAGAAATGCGAGCTTGTGCATAGACTTTTTGGTTCGCCGAACTTCAGCATGGCGCGATTTTAGTTTGAGGCTGAGGGGTGCGGAGGGCTATTTGGGTTTGGTGGCGTGGAAGCGGAGTCGGACATAATCCGCGGTCCAGTTGCCATCGGCGTCGCGGAGTGTGGGTTCGAGCAGGGCGATGGTCTTGGCTACGGCCGTGGCACGATCGGTGGAGTTGAGTTGGTCGAGGACGCCGTTGCGGAAGGTGTTGAGCCAGGACTCCATACCGTTTGGTAGCGGGGTCGGGCGGGGGATCAGGTCGATGGATTGAATGGTGAAGCCTGCGCCTTCGAGGAGGCGGCGATAGATGGCGGGCGATGGGTAGAAGCTGGCCGCGGCGGCTTCGGCATCGATGTGGAAGGCCGCGAGGGTCGCCTGGAGTGCAGTGCGAATGGCGGCGATGTTGCCGTGGCCGCCCATCTCGGCGATGAACCGGCCCCCGGGGTGAAGGGCGCGGTGAATACCGGCGAGTGCGGCTTTCTGTCCAGGAACTCCGGTGACCCAATGGAGGGTTGCGTTCGAGAAGACGGCGTCGAATTGGTTTTCGTAGGGAAGGGCCGTAGCGTCGTGTTGCGCGACTCGGATGTTACGCTGGCGGGCGGCGGCTAGCATGTTGGGTGAGGCGTCGACACCGAGGACCATGGCTCCGTTGGCGGCGAGTTGTTCAGTGAGAGCTCCGTCGCCGCATCCGAGGTCGAGGATCTGTTCGCCAGGCTGGGGGTTCAGGAGTTCAACGACAGCGGAGGCGAGGTTTGCGACGAAGCGACCGTTGACTGCGTAGGCTTCGGTGTTCCAGGTTTGACCTGTTCTTGTTGGAGAGGACATGGAGGTATTGTCTCGCTGGTGAAGGGTGATGCGCGAGGAAGATAAGAATTTTACAAGTGTGGGATAAGCGGCGGAGTAAGATCGCAAGATCATGAGAAAACTTATTTGTCTGCTTGCTCTGGCGGGTTCGTTTGCGAGTTTTTCGACGGCGTCGGCGTTGGAGGCGCCGGTGCGGCATGAGTTTGTGATCAAGAACTTCAGGACAGAGAGTGGCGTGGTGCTGCCTGAGGCGCATGTGGTATATGGGACGTATGGGCATCTGAATGCCGAGCACGATAATGCTGTACTGATGCCTTCGCACTACATGGCAAAGCTGAATGGATATGAGTGGTTGATGGGGCCGGACAAGGCGCTCGATCCGGAGAAGCTTTTTCTGGTAACGACGGAGTTGTTTGGGAATGGAAGTTCGTCTTCGCCGAGCAATACGCCGGAGCCGTTCCATGGGCCGCGGTTTCCGCTGATGACGATTCGCGACAACGTGGAGGCGGTGCATCGGTTGCTGACGGAGGAGTTGAAGATCGCGCATCTGAAGGCAGTGATTGGGTTCTCAATGGGGGCGCAGCAAGCTTTTCAGTGGGCGGTAAGCTATCCGGATTTTATGGATCGTGCCGTGGCGACTTCGGGGACGGCGAAGACATATGGGCATGGGATCGTGCGGCTGGAGGGGGAGATTGCTGCGATTATGGCCGATGAGAAATTCAAGGGTGGCGATTACACGGAAGAGCCGCAGACGGGGATCAATGCGTTCGGGATGGTGTGGGCTGCTTGGTTGTACTCGCCGCAGTGGTGGAGGGATGAGTTGTGGCGGACGAATGCGAAGCCGGGGACGACGTTTGAGGATGTAGTGAACCGGTTTCGGACGAGGTTTATTCCGGGGGCGGATGCGAATAATTTGATTCTGCAGATGCGGACGTGGGAGAAGCATGATGTGGGGATGACGCCGGGGTTTGGCGGCGATGAGAAGAAGGCGCTGGGGTCGATCAAGGTGCCGTTTTTGTATATGCCGTCGATGACGGATCAGTATTTTCCTGTTGGCGATGCGCGGTATGAGGCGCAGTTTATGAAGACGGTGTCGTTGTTGCCGATTCCTTCGCTGTGGGGTCATCCGGCGGGAGCGGCAGCTGATCCGGCGGATGCGAAGTTTTTGAACGAGAATATTGCGAAGTTTCTGGCGGGCGAACCGGTGACGTCGGAGAAGGTTGTGCCGTTGAATTGAGGGGCTGAGTGCTTCAGCGGTTCAGTAGATCCAGAGGGACGACGGCTTCGTTGTGTTCGCTGTCTCTTGCGGCGTAGACCAAGGTAACGGGGCCTTTGGCTGTGGCTTGTTTCAGGACCGTCAACTGCGCGGTGTTCTGTTTTAGCTCTGCTTTGTAGCGTGTTTTGAATTCGGACCATCTGGCGAGATCGTGCGCGAACCATTTGCGGGGTTCATTGCTCGGGGCGACTTCTTTGAGCCAAAGATCGACCTGGGCCGTCTCTTTGGTGAGGCCGCGGGGCCAAAGCCGGTCGACGAGGATGCGTGTGCCGTCGGATTCGGGGGGCTCTTCGTAGACGCGTTTGAGTCGGACAGTCAGGTGAATTTGCTCTCTTGGAATCAGGAGCCGTAGCCGCGGTGCTTCATGGCGGCGAGTTCTTCGTCGCTGGGCCAGGCGATTGTGAGGAGAAATACCGAGTCGGCTTTGGCTTCGACGTCGTGGCGGATGGAGTGGCCGAGAGTGAAGAGTGAGCCGGTGGAAAGATCGTGAGGCTTTCCCTGAACCTGGACGCGAATGTGACCTTTGAGAATCTGTATGGAGAGCGTGCCGTCGGCGTGATGCTCCTTCATGTGTGCGGCGTTTTGCATTGAGATAAGGACGACGCGGAAGTCGTGCTTTTTGAAGAGGGTCTTGGAGTAGATGCCGGCTGGCCAGGGTTTTTTGTGTTCGGCGTCGGCTATTTCTTTGGGCAGATCGAAGTGGGCGATCTTGTCGACCATGGTTCCGTCTTGCAGGGAGGTTGTCATGATTCGCTCCTTTCGGCTTCGGCAGAAGTCTACGCCAATGGTGGGTCGGAATGCGACCGCGGCAGTTGGTCTTATGGGTGTCGCGTATCGGGTAAGGTCTCGAATGTTTCCCGACGATGGGCGGGCAGATGTTTCATATACTTGTGGTTTGCTTCGGATTTGCGGTGAGGCGACGTTTTCTATAAGGAGTGACTCGTGGCGAAGAATGTGGAAGCAGCGGTTGGGTTTGCGCAGAAGAATCGGGATCGGTTTGTGGATGAATTGAAAGCTTTGCTGCGGATTCCTTCGATTTCGACGTTGCCGGAGCACGCGGGCGACGTTCGGAGAGCGGCGGAGTTCGTTGCGGCGGAGCTGAAGCGGATTGGGACAGAAAATGTTCGCTTAATTGAGACAGCGACGGTGAAGCATCCGGGCGGCCATCCGCTGGTATATGCGGATTGGCTTCATGCAGACGGCGCGCCGACGGTGCTCTGTTATGGGCACTATGATGTTCAGCCGGCTGAGCCGCTGGATGAGTGGAAGTCTCCGCCGTTTGAACCGACAGAGCGGAATGGGAATTTGTATGCGCGCGGGGCCGTCGATGATAAGGGCCAGATGTGGATGCATGTGAAAGCACTGGAGTCGCTCATGGCGGCGGGTGGTGGGAAGCTGCCGGTGAATGTAAGGGTGATCGTGGAGGGCGAGGAAGAGGTTGGAGGCGAGGGAATTGCTACATTCGTGCGGGAGCATGGGGATCAGCTGAAGGCGGATGTTGCGCTGGTCTCGGATACGGAGATGTTTGCCCCGGAGCTGCCGACGTTGTGTGTTGGGTTGCGCGGAATGATCTATACGGAGATTGAGGCGCGGGGAGCGCGGACTGATCTGCACTCTGGAATGTATGGTGGGGCGGCACCGAATCCTTTTGTGGCGCTGGCGCAGGTGATTGCGAAGCTGAAGGACGAGGATGGAAAGATCTTAATTCCGGGGTTTTATGACAAGGTGGAGAAGCCGACGGGTGCGGAGTTGAAGGCGTGGAAAGCGCTGCCGTTTGATGAGGAGCACTATCGGGAGACTGAGGTTGGGAGTGTCTCGCTGACTGGGGAGCCGGGGTTGAGTGTGCTGGAGAGGACCTGGGCGCGGCCGACGCTTGATGTGCACGGGATGCCGGGAGGGTTTATTGGTGCGGGTGCGAAGACAGTGATTCCGGCGAAAGCTGTGGCGAAGGTAAGCATGCGGCTGGTGCCGGATATGACCCCGACGGAGAGCTTTGCGAAGTACAAGGCGTATGTGGAGTCGCTGACACCGAAGGGGATTGTGCTGGAGGTACGGATGATCCACTCAGGCGATCCGATTGTGGTGAGTACCGATAATAAGTATGTGAAGGCCGCGACCGATGCAATGCATCAAGTGTTTGGGAAGGAGACGGTGTTTGTGCGCGGTGGCGGGTCGATTCCGATTGTGGGAGACTTCGTGCGGGAGTTGAAGACGCCCACGGTGATGATGGGATTTGGTTTGCCGGATGACAATCTGCATGCTCCGAATGAGAAGTTTCATCTGCCCAATTTTTACCGCGGGATCGAGTCGATTGTGCGCTTTTTGAGTAACGTGGGGGCTTAGGTGCTTCGCGGAGATTTGCCGCCGATCGGGGGGTACGTTCTTGCAGGGGGTAAGAGCCGACGGATGGGCAGCGAAAAGGGGCTGCTTGAGCTGGCGGGTAAGCCTCTTGTAGTCCACGCGACGATCAAGCTCAGCCGATTGTGCGCTGAGGTAAGTATTCTCAGCAATAACCCCGCACTGGAGAAGTATGCACCGCTCGTGGGGGATTTACACGAGGGATGTGGCCCATTGGCTGGAATTGAGGCGGCCCTTCGGAGTTCAAAGTACGACTGGAACCTGATACTTCCCGTTGACGTGCCATTTTTGCCGACTTTTTATTTGGACAATTGGCTTTGGTCGGTACTTCACGAGCCCATTCGGGATATTAAGCTGTCTATACTCGCTGTGGATGGCACCTCACACCCAGCGTTGTTGATCGTTCATCGGAAGGTGGCACCTTACCTGACGGGATCATTGGAGCGTGGAGAGTTGAAGTTACTTCCGGCTCTTCGGGCGGCGGGCGAGGGGATCGCTGCCGAGCTAAAGATCAAAAGTAAGAATGTTTTTGTTGAGATGCAATGGGACGATCCTGTTGCGCCGCCCGTGAAGGGCAGGTCCGAACTATGGCTTTCACCGACTGAGGCTCAACGTGAGAACCGGTACCGCTGGTTCGCCAACCTGAACACGCCGGAGGAGTTTGCTGAGGCTGAACGGCATGTGGATGCGCTCGATACTTAGGCGAGCGGATGCGTTAGGCTAGGTTCAGATCGTGAACTGCCTGTGGGAGTGGTCGGATATGGCTGAATCGGACAACAAGGGAGACGAACAACAGCTGGAGCCGACGGCAGAAACACCATTGATCGAGAGTGTTTCGGAGGACGTTTCAGCCGAAGTTGGGGAGTTTATGGAGCAGGCGGCCCAGCAGAATGAGGCTGCGGCAGAGGCTGTTCCGGATGTAAAAAACAAGCCCGGACCTTATATTTCCTTCGAACACGTCTATAAATCGTTTGGTGAGTTCGTGGTGCTTGAGGACGTTAGTTTTTATGTTCTGCCGGGAGAGACCCTTTGTATCCTTGGGAGAAGCGGAGTAGGGAAGTCGGTTTCATTGCAAATGTTACTGGGTTTTTTGAAGCCGGACCGTGGAATGATCAAAGTCGCGGGTGAGAATATCTGCGGATTCAATGAACGCGAGCTACAGGCGATCCGGAGGAAGGTGACGATGGTCTTCCAGAATGGAGCACTGTTTGACTCGATTACGGTTGGCGAAAATGTAGCATTCCCGATGCGAGAGCGTGGGGAGATGGCCGAGGATCAGATTCTGCAGGTAGTCAAAGGGTTGCTTGAGATGGTTGGAGTGGCAGGGATGGAAAACCTGCTGCCCTCCGATCTTTCTACGGGGATGAAGCGATCGATTGCCATCGCACGCGCGTTGGCGGCTCAACCAGAAGCCGTGTTGTACGATGAGCCGACAACGATGGTGGACCCGTTGATGGCCCATCTGCTGGGAAACCTGATTGAACGATTAAAGCAACAGCTTCATTTGACGAGTATCGTTGTGACCCACGACATGCGTCTGGCAAAGAAACTAGCCGACCGAGTCGTGTTTCTGAACGCGGGTAGAGCAATCTTTTTCGGAACGATGGAAGAGATGGAACGAAGTTCCGACCCGATCTTACAAGAGTTTCTCCAACTGGATGAGTTGGTCACACCTGAGTAAGCAACCGCGTCACTAGAGCTCAACACCATCCCCCAAAAGATGTACACAACTAATTCATAAGCTGGTACATAGAACCCTCTTAGCGTATTGCCAAGCAGATGCTTGCAACGTATGCTGCAAAAAGAATCGGGGTTACTTTTGACCAAAGTGACCTGCAAAAAAAATAAGAAACCAACCGGGTTACATTTTTTCTCTTCGTCTGTGAGTAATTCTTTGCATTTTTTTGAGATCGGGATATCTCTGAAGTCTGATTCAGGGCATCTTACCGGTTTTGATGTCTAGGCAGATTGAGTTGAAAGGCGTTCGCTATGGCGACACCGGACTATTTGCAGCAAGTTATTATTTCTGGAAGAAAATATAGAGGCAATGGAAGAGATGCCTCAGTGGCAAGTGGCGGTTGGTTCCGCAGGCCTTCTGTAACTAGTTCTGTCTGGGCATCGATCGATTTCCTGACGGTAGTGGTGGCTGCAGTCCTGGCGTTGCGTTTGTGGGTGCCGACTCCGTCAGAGCTTTCTACGCTTCATGTGGTGCCTCATCTCATCCGTTCCTCACCCAATCTATTAGTTTTTTACATCGGCTGGTTTGGGGTTTGTCTGGTTTTTCTTACGCGGTCTTATGGACTGTACGGCCCGATCCAGCATCGCAGCGGATTACATGAACAAAGAATGTCAGTTCAGGCGTCACTGACTTCTGGATTGCTCCTCTGCGGTACGCTTTACCTGTCCAGCGGAGAGGCGATCTCGCGTATTGTAGTTGCCCTTATGGTGGTGTTTACGACGGGGCTGCTTTGTCTACGTCGGGCCTTGTGGCGCCGGATGGTGTATCAGCGTTTTCGAGCCGGGGTTGAGACCCGAAATGTGCTGATCGTGGGAGCGGGACGCGTGGGCCACGCGCTGCGCAATCATATCGAGACGCTGCAGCATCTTGGGTTTCGGTTTAAGGGTTTTGTGGCGCTCAGCGAAAAAGAAGCAGAATCCGGCGACTCGGAGGTGATTGGCGATGTGCGAAATTGTCTTTCGCTTGCTCGAGCATTGTTCGTGGATGAGATCTTTTTCTCAGTACCCGCAGATAAGCAGGTAGTAATCGGCATGGTGGAAGAGGCCCGCGTGGCCGGAATCGATGTCCGGGTGGTTCCGGACTTGTACGACGGACTCGCCTGGAACGCCAGAGTCGAGTACATCGGTCAGTTCCCCACCATACCGCTTCACCGCAGAGATTTCCCGATTGGCGGGATACTTGTGAAACGCGTGCTGGATATTACAGTTTCCTCGATCGCTCTGATCGTGGGGTTACCTGCTATGTTGGCAATCGCAATTGCGGTGAGGCTCGAATCGGAAGGCCCAATCTTCTATAAGGCAAAGCGAATCGGACGTAAGGGGCGAGCGTTTCCCTGTTACAAATTTCGAACGATGGTTCGCAATGCTGACAATTTGAAGGCAGACCTCGAACATATGAATGAACGGGATGGCGTTCTGTTCAAAATAGCCAAGGATCCCCGTATTACCAGAGTCGGTAAAGTGTTGCGGAAGTACTCCCTGGATGAGTTGCCGCAGTTTTACAACGTATTAAAAGGAGATATGAGCCTGGTGGGGCCAAGACCCCCGATGGCAGCCGAAGTGGAGCGATATGATTTGTCGCATCTTCGGCGCCTTGATGTACTCCCGGGTATTACAGGTCTGTGGCAGGTTGAGGCGCGACAGGATCCTTCGTTCGACAGTTACATATCTTTGGATACCGCATACGTTGAGAACTGGAGTCTGATGATGGATTTGAGAATTCTTGCGCGAACGGTGGGGGTGGTATTTAGCGGGACGGGTTCATAAGCGTTAGACTTGAAGCGTGAAGATAGCGCTGGCCCAGATCAATCCGACGGTAGGGGATTTCGCAGGAAATTCAAAAAAAATTCTTGAATTTGCGACTCGGGCTGAGCAGATGGGCGTTAATCTCGTAGTCTTCCCAGAGCTCGCTGTGTGTGGGTATCCACCAGCTGATCTCTTGGAAAAAGCTGCCTTTGTCACAAAAGCTGAGCAGTCTGTGACTGAACTTGCTGGATGGACCGAGGGTGAAGGGCGCCCTGCGATTCTTTGCGGAACGGTGATGGCTGCCAAGTCCAAGATCGGCAAGCAAGTAAGGAATGTGGCCGTGTTACTTGAGGCAGGCAGGATCAGTTTTGTCCAGCAGAAGGTGCTCCTGCCGTTCTATGACGTGTTCGACGAACAGAGGTATTTCGAGGCAGGCACCGCTCAGACACTTACGTGTGTGAATGGTCAACCTTTGGCGATCACAATATGTGAGGATGCGTGGAACGATAAGGGTTTTTGGCCGCGACAAATGTATCCAGTGGATCCTGTCGAAGGGTTGATGTCACAGTGGGAATCGCGGAATGAAGAGTTAGCCGGCCGAAAACGAATCATCTTAAATATTTCTGCTTCTCCCTATTGGCAGGGAAAGCCCCAGGTCCGACAAGATATGCTCGCAGCAATAGCAGAGCGACACGGATCGTACGTTGCGATGGTTAATCAGGTTGGGGGTAACGACAGCCTTGTGTTTGACGGCTCTTCAGTGGTGATTCGGCCTGATGGTAAGGTCGCCACGCGTGCCGTTTCGTTTGCTGAGGATCTGGTTATCTTCGACACAGAGGACGAGAAAGTTGTTGACGAGTCAACGTTTGAGGACGAGATTGCCGAGTTATGGAATGCTTTGGTAGTGGGAACCAGGGATTACGTGAGGAAGTGCGGATTCAGCAAGGTTCTTGTCGGGTTGAGCGGTGGAATCGATTCTGCACTGGTGGCTGCGATTGCCGTTGAAGCAGTGGGTGAAGAGAACGTCGTTGGGGTTGGGATGCCGACGGAATACTCTTCACTTGGCTCGATTGAGGATGCGCGGAAGTTGGCAAAGAATCTTCGAATACGTTTTGAGCTATTGCCGATTCATGATGTGTTTGCGCAGTTCCAACGGGTATTACTGCCGTTGTTTGCAGGGACGCCATTTGGATTGGCCGAGGAGAATTTGCAGCCGCGTATTCGCGGGACGCTGCTTATGGCGCTCTCGAATAAGTTCGGCGCGTTGGTGCTGACCACGGGAAATAAGAGTGAAATGTCTACCGGATACTGCACTTTGTACGGCGACATGGTTGGAGCGCTGGCAGTGATTGGCGATGTGATGAAGACACGAGTTTATGCACTGAGCCGCTATGTGAACAGGGAGAGGGAGGTCATTCCGTGGACGACAATTGAAAAACCCCCCTCTGCGGAGCTGCGGCCTGGACAACGAGATACGGATTCTCTGCCGCCTTATGAGGTTTTGGATCCGATCCTGGTGGCTTACGTTGAACGGTATTGCTCAGCGGAACAGATCGCAGAGGATCAAGGAGTTGACGTTGGACTGGTACGATCCGTTCTGCAACTGGTGGAGCGGAGTGAATATAAACGGCAACAGGCCGCGCCCGTGCTGAAGGTGACAAAAAAGTCGTTCGGAATGGGGCGCAGATTTCCCATTGCGGTCAAGGTTCAGGTGTAATAGGAGTGCAGCACGCGGGTAAGCGGCGGCGGAGGATGGATTCTTTGAAGATTTCTAATTGGATGTTGGCGGGATTTGCGATAGCAGTAAGTCTCACGGTAATGGTGGAAGGGCAGACGGGAACGGGAACCGCACCACAAGCTAAACAGTCGGCTCCTACTGCAGCAACGCAGCCTGCAGGTCCGCTGCAGTTACAGAACATGGGTGAGACGCCGAAGACTGATCCGTTTCCTCCTGTGAATCCCAAGTTCTTTACTGCTGATTCGCCCAGCGTGGATACTGTGAACGCATTTTTGAAGTCCCTGTGGGGTTACGACCCAAATCGCATCTGGCGGGTCGAGGCTATTCAGAAAACAATGGCTCCAGGGCTGAGTAAAGTTGTGGTATTCGTATCGGACAAAACGCCAGGAGCTAAGGTACAGCCGACGGCCTTCATCGTAACTCCGGACGGGAAGCATGCTATCGCTGGCGATGCAGTGATTCCGTTTGGAGCGACTCCGTTTGCGGACTTGCGCAAGATGTTACAGGATCGGGCAGATGGTGCGACGCGCGGTGCGACAGGGAAGGAACTGATGCTGGTGGAGTTCGCCGATCTGCAGTGCCCGCATTGCAAGGAAGCTCAAGGGACGATGGATCAGTTAGTAAAAGATTTTCCGAACGCCCGTATGGTTTTTCAGAGTTTTCCAATCGTCGATCTGCATCCTTACGCCTTCAAGGCTGCTGCCTACGGATATTGCGTTCAGAAGCAAAAGAATGACTCTTATTTTGTCTATTCTGCAGCTGTGTTCGATGCGCAGGGAGCTCTGACGCCGGAGACCGGAGATGAGACACTGAAGAACGCAGTGACAAAAGCTGGTCTGGACCCGGCTGCGGTGGATTCATGCGCAGCGACGCCGGCAACGAAGGCGCAGGTGGATGCATCGATCAAGCTCGCTCAGGATGCCGGAGTCGAGCAGACTCCGATGTTGGCAGTGAATGGACACTTATTACCGCTGAGCGGTGTTCCATACGAGACGCTGAAGAAGATCATTACATACCAGGCCGCTCTGGATGGCGTAAATACAGGCTCATCTGGAACAGCAGCAGCAGCAAACGTCCCGAGTTCTCTTATCAAGTAAAGCCCAAATTTTTCGACTGATTATTCGCCTCAAGGGATGGACCTTGGGGCGAATGTTTTTTTTGCAGCTATTTGCGAACAATATAGATAAAACGGAGAAGAAATAGAGCAGTGAGGAGATAGAGCATCCAGTTTTTGTGGAACGTGCGGAGCGCTCGGCCCGTCAGAAGTTGAAGCAGAGCATAACTGGTGAGGCCGAAGCTCAAGCCATCGGCGATCGACCAGGTGAGCGGGATAGTGGCCACCGTTAGAAAGGCGGGGATGGCGAATTGTGGATCATCCCACTCGATCTGGGCGAGACCGCCGGCCATGAGGGAGCCAACAAGAATAAGAGCAGGTGCGGTAGCGAAACTTGGAATCGCTCCGATTAGCGGAGCGACGAAAAGGGACAGCAAAAAGAGAATTCCAGTGACAATAGCTGCAACGCCGGTGCGGCCGCCGGCGGCGACTCCGGCCGAGGATTCGATGTAACTGGTTACAGTACTTGTGCCGACGAGTGAGCCAACAATCGTAGAGGAGGCGTCGGCGAAGAAGATCCGATTGAGTCGAGGGATGGTGTGATCTTCAGCAAGGAGTCCCGCGCGCTGAGTAACTGCGACGAGTGTGCCGATGTTGTCGAACAAATCTACGAAGAGGAAGACGAAGATGATTTCGAAGGCGCCGACGTGGATGGCGGCGGGAATATCGAGATGGAAGGCTGTGGCACGGATCGCAGAGAGATTGTAGAGTGCGGGTTGCCAGTGGACCTGGTGGAAAAGGATGCCGAGGAGGGTGGTGACGAGAACCCCGATCAGCATCGAAGCTCGGATACCCAAGACTTGCAGGATTGCGATGAGGAGAAGGCCAAAGATTGCCAGGATGGTTGATGGTGCATGCAGGTTGCCGAGTGCGACTGTAGTCGCCGCACTGGGAACGATGATGCCAGCGTTTCGAAACCCAATGAAGGCAATAAAGAGGCCGATGCCTCCACCGACTGCAGCATGAAGTTGGTGGGGGATCGCGGCGACGAGACGCTGGCGTATTCCCGAAAAAGTGAGCGCGAGGAAGATGACACCGGAGAGAAAGACTGCCCCGAGGGCGGTTGGCCATGGAACGCCCATCCCTTTGACCACGGTATAGGTGAAGTAGGCGTTGAGTCCCATCCCTGGCGCCAGCGCAAGGGGATAGTTGGCCAATGCTCCCATGAGAATGCTGCCAAAGGCAGCACAAAGACATGTTGCTGCAGTCACCGCAGCAAGAGGCATGCCCGTTTCTGACAGGATGGCTGGATTGACAAAGATGATATATGCCATGGTGACGAACGTAGTCAGTCCGGCAAGGATCTCGGTTCGCCAGTTCGTGGCTTGGGCCGCGAAACCGAAGTAGTGCTCGAGACGAGAGCGAAGGGGCATAAGTCAGGCCTGTATTTTCGGTCGATAGAATGAGTGGAATGTGTACAGCATACGTGAGGAGCTTGATGACCGCAGATGATGTAAAGAGATTACTTGGATTGCAGCCACATCCGCGAGAAGGCGGATGGTACGTACGAACCTATGAAGCGCAGGAATTTGTAGCCAGGGAGTCGCTGACGCAGGGACGTTATATGAGTCCTCGTAGGACGGGAACTGCAATCTACTATCTGCTTGAGACGGGAACGTTCAGCGAAATGCATCGCTTACGATCGGATGAGGTGTTTCATTTTTATGCCGGTGATCCCGTAGAGATGCTGCAACTCAAGGAAGGCAATGCGGGAGTGGTGACGATTCTTGGAAATCGTCTTGAGCAAGGTCAACGGCCTCAGGTTGTGGTGGAACGTGACGTTTGGCAAGGATGCCGATTAGTCGGAATGGGGCGGTGGGCTCTCCTCGGATGCACCGTCAGCCCAGGGTTCGAATTCGAAGACTATGAGAGCGGCACGAAGGAGACTCTGTGTGCGCGATGGCCGAAGTTTGAAGATATGATTGCCGCGCTAACTCACTGATCGCACAAGCCTCCTGTCCTTCACATTAGTGAAGTTGAGTCCAGCAGACTAGTGAAAGCGATAGGCGGCGCCGAAACTGAGAAGTTGAGGTGACAAGCCATTGGGCGGAAAACTCAACCATTTCTGGTATTCATAATCTACCCGTGCATTCAACCCCGGTAAGATTCGATAATCCAGCCCTGCTCCAATTGCCCCAATGTTGTAAGCGAGGTTAGCTGTTTGCACCAGCGTCGAGGACCCAGGTGAGACAGGTTCCAACGGGTAGTTGAAGACTCCACGGCCGTACATCAGCTTGGCATACGGATTGTATCTGCCATGGCGCAGAACGTAGCGTGGTCCGATCTCATACGTACGCTCATAGACCCCATCCTTCGGATCCGGATCGTTGACTTGATGAAATTCTCCTTCGATTCCCACGTGGTATCTGAAGTCGAAGGTAGTGTAAAAGCCATAACCTTTGAACTTGTCTGGGCGATAGTCGGTGTTTGCAAGAGTAAACATGGCGCCAATCTGCAGGTCACCGGCGCTGGATGCAGTAGGGATAGCCTGACCATGCAGCCAAGTGTCACCAAAGCAAACCAAAGAGACAAGCAGAAGAAGAACCCGCGATAGAAACGCTCTATCTTTCGGACTATTCGCGGGATTTCTAAAAGTAGAGTAATTCATCATACTGATCCGTTTTCCTGAGAGTGCTTTTTTTACTGCGGCGATTGATCAATGTGGTAATCGACACTCACGGTGTGCTGAATGCCGTTGCTTGTCGCAGTGATGGTAATCGGGTAGTTATGGTCGAAATACCCGCTACCGCAACCGGTCATCGCGCCGATAGCGCCGAGGGATAGTAGAAGCAGTGCGGAGTATGTGATAAGCCGTGAAAGCTTCTTTGCCGAACGTCGAGAGTAACGCAAGCCAAGCAACGGCAAGAGGAATAGGCCGAGCGCGACTGGAGAGACTCTGCTGGACCAATCCTTCGGCGTTTCAGATGAGGCAAGTTTCCGTGTTGCGACTGTCAAAGTTACATCCATGGGCCCAGCTCCCCTATCGATGGTCGAAGGAGAGAAGGTGTAGGTTGCCAATATTGGGCCCGTGGGGCTTGCGGAAAACTGAACCACTCCGGGATAGGATCCACCGATAGGCGTGAGATGGAAGGTGAACTGGCGAGTGGTGCCGTAGGCTCCTTCAACAGTGGCTTGGCTGGTGAGTTGGAGAGAGAAGTCCAGCGGTGTAACCAGGACCGTGCTTGAGCCCGATGATCCGGAGGCGGAACTCGGAGAGAAGTTGATATCGCCACTGTAGACAGCGGTAATGGCGTTTGTGCCGACAGGAAGAGTCGTTGAAGAATATGTCGCAACGCCGTTAGAGAGAGTGGTGGTTCCGAGAGATTTGCCGTTGTCGAAGAAGGTGACAGTCCCTGTCGGTGTGCCAGTAGTCGTTGAGGCGACCGAAGCAGTCATGGTAACCGTCAATCCAAAGGGGATATTGACGGAGCTGAGTGTTGTTGTAGTTGTGGCTGGCGCTTTGCTTATGGAAAGGGTTCCGTTGTGGATGACCTGTGTGTAATCTCCGAGGTTAGTTCCGGTGACTGTTGGAATGATGGCGTACGGGCCAGCGTTCGACGAGATGGTTGCCTGCGTTGAGAAGGTTTCGCTGAAGGTATCACCGTTTTGTGCGCCCGTTACCGAGCCAGTGAAGGTCGGATTTGCTGTGCCGTAGAGCCTCGTGAAATTGTCAGCCCCAATTGTCAGAACTGCCTGGGTGACGTCAATCGTTACTGTCTTGGTTGCGGTCGTGTAGTCCGCGAGATCCGTCGGAGTGAAAGTTACAGTGAGTTGATGCGAGCCAACCAGTAGTTCGGATCCTGCAGGCGGGTTATAGACGAATGAACCATTCACCGACGTAGTCGCGTTGAGTTGAGAACTGCCCAGAGCAATTCCGTACACAATGCTTGCTGGGTTGGCCCAGGTGATAACCGGAGTAGCTTGGGCTACGGACAACTGCACAGTCTTGGTAACCGTGGTGTAGTCGGTCGCGTCAGTTGGGAAGAAGGTGACGGAAAGGGTATCTGTGCCGGCCGCCGGAATTGTCCCGGGTGCAGGTGTGTAAGCAAAGGTTCCTGGGACAGACGCAGTCGCATCTAGCTGA
>Ga0206968_10042_pt2 | contig 27565 bp, 31 predicted proteins | sample Alteio_BWOrgHeat_22_FD_153254 | JGI IMG/M metagenome (GOLD analysis project Ga0206968, IMG submission 153254) | Enriched cells from forest soil in Barre Woods Harvard Forest LTER site, Petersham, Massachusetts, United States -... | ecosystem: Environmental > Terrestrial > Soil > Temperate forest >... | reverse complement strand
ACTCCTGACCGGCCGACGTGGCCAGACGGTCTTTAAAATGCTTGCGAACCCCAATCAAATCGCGCAATCCCTTTTCGTTCTCAACGCGCGCCAAAGCTTCATCGGGAGTCTGATATTGTCCGTGAAGAACCGAGTCGTCGAACTTCACATCGGTTTGTAATTCCCCCGACGCCGACTTCGCCGGCGCTTTCTTCTTCACGACCGCGGTCTTCTTGGGTGCGGCTGCAACGGAGACTGTTCCTGCAACTCCCAAACCAAGTGCGAGGAGGGCGCATAAAAATCTCATAGACTCTTTCCTTTTTTCAGTTGCGAGATGCGTTCATCCAAATAAACAACCATCGCCGGTCGACCGTTCTGACTTTCAAGTTCGCGGAGCCGCTCGGCTTTCGATATGTCGAACGGGCTTTGTTGCAACTCACGCCGTGCAAGTAATACATCACGCTGCGATGGACGGCGATAAGGCGTATTCAACAAGTTTTGTAGACGATTTTTGGCACCCGAAGGAGCAATCTGCGCGAGCGGAATGATCTCATCGCGATAGAATTTCTGCATCTCAGGAGTCGCCGTCATGTAAGCGGCTTGGAGATTCTGCACGGAGTTCGAGTTGCCCCACATTTCACCCAGCTCGGCTTCAATTTTCTCGGCGCGAGTCAAGTAAGGCTGGCTTTGAGTTCTCAGAAGCTGTTGATAACGGGCGCGATCTTGGGCTTTCAAACCATGCGGAACGGGGAGTGCCAAGATATCCTGATAGAGACGACGATTTTCGCGGGCCAATTCGCTGAGAGTCAACACTTCCATCGTCCAATCATGCTTGCGCACGGCCGTCTGCGCGTGTTTTTCAGCTTGGCCGAGGAGGTTCAAGCGCTCCTTCAAAGTGCGCTTGATGACGGCGTCGTTATATCCATAGACGCGATGCGAGTGCAGTTTTTTGTCAAAGGCGCTAAAGTCTTTCATTTCCATGTGACGTTGCAGAGCTTGTCCGGTCGCATAGCGCGCGATCGGAGTCGAGCGGAGCATATGCTCGGCGCGCTTGTTGTCCGGATGGCCGGCGTACACTTCCAGCGTCAATCCCGCGAGCAGGTCCGGCGCGCCACGGAAGTGCTTCGCTTGGCGCTCGAGTTCCATCCAGGGACTGTGCGACGTCTTAATCAGTGTCACGCGGACTAGATTGGATTTGCGCGTGTCGGGTGTCAGGCTGACATAGTTTTCGTTGTGCTTGCGCGAATCTTCGCCGGCAAGTTCCGCGAGCAGAGCCAGGCGTAATTCACGGTCCGGTTTCGAAAGTTCTTTCAAGTTCATTTTTTTGCTAATTTGATAGGCCTCAGCGAAGGCCAATTGTAACTCGGCCACCCACACTTGTTGCGCCATTGTCCACTCGCGATCCTCGCCTGAGAGAGACTTGATCGCGAGAAGCTTGCCGGCTGAATCTTTGACCGAGTTCAAGTCCATGGCCTTTTGCGCGACCGTAAGCTTATTTTTATAAAATTTGATTTTCTCGGCGTCGTCCGCACCGTCCATGTTGACCTGCGAGAGCGCCGCCAGGTCGGCCTTGTAATCGCCATGGTCGGTGGATTTTTGATTTTTGACGTTATTGGCCACCAAGGTCATAGTCGCCTTGCGCGAAATCTTCAAATACTCAGTCTTACGCTCAGGGAAGAGACGGGCGTATTCGAGACTGCGCACCTGCAAACTCTTATCGTCTTTGAGCGCGACTAGACAATCCAGCGCCAAGTCCGCGGACTTAATACGCAGGTCACGATTGTCCTTTGTCGGTTGCGAAGCCAAGTAGTGAAATTCCGAAAACGCCTCTTGAAAGCGATTCGAAGAGTAAAAAACCTGAGCGCGCTGATAGCGCACTTCAAAGGCGCGACTGCCGTTAGGATCGAATTGCAAATAATAGTTGTAAGCTTTTTCGCGAGCCTTAGGATCACCGCTCTTTTCAGCCATCTCGATTTCGGTCAAAATGGAAGCGTCCAAGATCGCGCGCATATCTTTATTGCTCGGATTTTTCTTGAGTTCCACCTGGGCTTCTTCGCAGGCCTGATGAAAGAGGGCCGCCGACTCCTTATGTTTTTTCAAGTCGCGGGCGACAATGGCTTCCCATTGCAGCATTTCGGCGTCGTGCGGGAAAGTGCGATTATAAGCGTCGTAAACGCGAAAGAGAAATTCCGACGGAGCCTTCTTTTGGCCCTTATTCCAGGCCACAACAAATTTGCGCAAGCGAGCTTTAAGGTCCTTGCACTGTGCTTCATCTTTGCATCCCAGCTTGGTCCACATATCCATGATTTTTTCGAAAGATGTAGCGGCGAACTCCTGCTGATTCATGTCGTAGTAAATCTGCGCGACACGTGCTTGTACTTCCAGCTTCTCATCGGATTTGACGTCGTTGTCGTCGACATAGGCGGCCCAGACAATTAGAGAGCTCGATTTTTGTCCGAGGCGATCGGTTTCAGTGGCCAAAGTGTGCAGATTGCTTTTGCGCGCGCTGTCCGGACTCAATTGCTTGAGCAGTTCGATTTGTCGCGTTCCAACTTTGGAGTGCGCGAGGAAGACAGCTAGATCATGGGACACGTCAACGACGAATGACGGGTCCACGGTTTTTCCGTCGGTTGTCTGAGTGGCCAGAGTCTCGGGATCTTTGAGTAAGGCAACGAGACTTGCAATAGCTTTATCGGTGTGGCCGAGATTCAGATGACACCAAGCCAGTCGGTACTCAACCAGTGCTCGCGCATTGAGTTTTTCACGGCGGGCGCTTTCAAAGTCCTTTAACGCTCCCTTGAAATCGGCATTGCGGAATTTCACTTCGGCGACATTGAGATAAGCCAAAGCTTTGACTTCGGAGGAATACTGGCCGTTTTTCGATTTGAGAATTTGCGCGTAAAGATCGCCCGACTTTTTCATGTCGTCGCTGAGGGCGTAAAGATGCGCGATTTGTAAGAGCACTTTGCCCTGCTGAGCTTTATCACTCTTGGGAAGAACTTCCTGATAAAGAACGATGGCCTTCTTGCGATCGTCCTGTGCGCCTTTGCAGTCTTGGCAACCGTTCTGCACTTCGTTCATCGCTTTGAGGCGTGCGCGATCGGCATAGAGATCGGCCAAGCGAAGAGCGATACCTGTGCGCTCCGGATCGGTTTTGTCCATACCATCGAGGCCCATCTCCAAGCGTTGAATCACTTGGTCGTGGGTCGTCTCATCCATCTTCACGGCATTAGCGCGCGATAGCTGCATGAGCAAAAGTATGGATAGCAATGTCGACTGAATCATGTTCATCAAACACCCCACGGACATCGTGTCCTACGCAAGGGCTGTGCCGACGCTGGCGAGTGGATAATTTTAATGTGGAGGTTGAGAAGTGACATTTACCGGCACCGAATTTGTAAGTACGCCAAAAGGTTAGGGAGTCACGGCAGAATCAAATCGCAAAGTTTTTGATTCTGCCGCTGAAGATTTAGATGCTGTAGTTGTTCGTTTTCTTGATTTCCTTCAAGCTGGCATTGCAATGAACTTCCACGTTGCCGTTCACGATGCCGCCTTTGATCGTCAAACCGGTCCTAAAACTGGTCGATTTTTCGGAAACCTGGCTAATCCACGAGGAGGGAAAGCTCATAGCATAGGAACCTTTGTCAGCTTCAACGGTGCCTTCAATGGCGAGATCACCGCCAACTGTCTTTGGCTCTTCGTAATAGAATTCTTGTTTCGGCTGCCAAGTCTTCACAACCAAACCGACTTCGACGCTGGTCACAGCTTGGGTAGGATCGTTTTGGGGCATGCTGGATTGCAAGAAGACCGAAACCTTACCAACATAACCGCGGCACTCAACCACGACGCGTTGACCTTCGCTCTTCTGTTCCGTCGCATTTGCGCTGAGCGAAACTGCCATTACGGCGATAGCCAAAAAAATGTTTTTCATATTCTCTCCTGTCCTTAGGATTTAGGGTTTAGCCATCCATTTGATTACCCACACGGTTGGCTCGAAGCTGCGATTCTGCAAGTAGCGTACCCTATACAGAATGAAGGATTGCGTTTCTGTGGAATTTTAATCACGAAAATGAGCTTTTAATGACGGCAAATGACACCCGTTTTTCCGGACTCGGGACTCCGGACTCGGGCTTCCGATCTCGGTCCGGGAGACGGAAAACGAGCGGAGGCCTGACGCCGGAGTCCCGAGTCCGGAGTCCGGAAAAACGGGAGAGAGTGAGCTAAAATGAGTACGAAATAGTAGCCAGGACGTTAACGCCGCCAATGAAATAAAGTGCGTTTTGCACGGGGCCCGGTTTCTGCTGAGTCGCCGTATAGATATTTAAAGCCGCGATCATTCCATGCGTAATCGCTTTTACGATGCGCTCCTTGCGCTCACGCTCGCGTTTGAGACGGCCATAGTTGCGCAGAAATTCCGTGCGCTCGTGGAGGGACATATTGGGCTGGCCCTCCAGTGCTGAGTATAGGAGTTTGTCGTCATTCCCGACCATGAGAGAGTAGCTGCCGTATCCAATGGCGGCGATGCCAATCGATTGAAACAGTGTATAGACGCCTTTTTCCAGGGGATCGGAACTTACGCCTTGTCCGGCAAAACCGGCGATCACCGCGAGCGAGCCGCTCAAAATGTAACTGAGACCGTCATTGCTATCGCGAAAATTTTCTTTTTGCACCGAAAGTTCGAACGCGTGCCAGCTGGAATATTTTTGCATGTCGCCCGTGAAAACATCGTGAAATTCCTCATAACTGGTTCTTCCGTCACGGGTTTTATCGGTGACAGACGGCCATGCACTGGCGCTGAAGATCAACAAACTGAGGAGGGCAAAAATTCTATTCTTCACAGGCGCCACCCCGCCTCGACGTAGACGGTTTGGGTAAAGAAGTCACTGCTCTGCCACGGAACACGCGTCGTGGAATATAAAATTCCGGCATTCAGTTGTTGAAGCGAAAAGAACAAGCCGCCGGAGACGCCATTGTTGTCAACGCCACCTCCGAGGTACATGGCTCCCAAGTGGTACATCATGCCGAGGCGCAGGCGCTCCGTATAAGAAGACTCCTGATAATTCATGCTGCGGTAATCAAGTAGAATGCTCAAGTCTCCCCAGGGCAGTTCGGGATTGATGCCGATCGAATATTGGCCTTCAATCGGTTCGTTCATATCCGAAAAGTTGCCGTTCTGGATTCCTAGGTTCACGATCATGGCGGAGATGCGCGGCTTCCACGGCAGGTTGAAAACATAGGAAACGCCGGGCTCGAAGTACACGGCACTTTGTCTTTGCGGTTGGAGTTGGGCTCTTCCCTCGTCAGTCGCTAGATCAAGAAGGAAAACCTGCTTGCGGACATACTTACGGTCCACGGCACGAACTTGCGCCCCTGCGAAGAGGCCTGGGAGGAATTCGTATCCCGACTGAAATTCAAAATTTTGCTCATCGACGGCGTAGACGTCGATCAAAGGATTGGCTTCGTTGCGAACCACGGAAAAAAATTTGACGCTCGCGGGAGTGTAACGCGCATTAAAATAGCGTGAATGAAAATCCAATTCGGCGTTGCCTTCGATTTGCAGAACAGGATCGCCGCCAAAAAGTGCCTGGACCAGATCCTGATTCAAGTTTCCGGACAAGAGCAATCGCATTTTTTCCATTGTAGGATACCCATTTGAGATCAAGCCTTCGAAATCAAAATGCGGCTCCTTCTCAAATGGAGTAAACGCCGGATTGCACGGCAGTCCGTCCGGGACCACCGTCAAGGAAAGACAAGCGAACGCCAAAGCTTTGGTGATTAAACTGCCTTGTTGGGTTTCAAAAGTCCGAGCGTTGCGGCTGAAGGAGAGGTCAGATTGTGCGAAGGAGGATGGCGAGAACGCGACAAAAACAAAACAGATGAAAACTACCGCGCTGGCGAATCCCCTTTGCACTTTAAGAATTTTCCAAATCCCTGTTGTATAAACAATTCGTTAAAGGCCATTCTTGTTCCTTCGTCAATCTCCGTCAATGAGGAAAGTGCATGGGTGGCAGAATCGAGATCGTTGGCAATTTCCTTTTTATCGCGATCCAATGTTTTCGCCCGGGATGGATTCGCAAGCTCAAGATCGTCGAGAATATCAAGTAAATCAAAGCCAAGGGCCTTCAAATTGTCACTCATAACACTGAGATCAAGAGTACAATCGGCTCCAAGTTTAGCTTCGGTGCCTATACCCAGCACATCCTCCGCAAACGTGTGCTTTAATCGCAAAACTCTCAACACCGCGCGATAAAGGGCGTCGACCTGTCGAGGATGCTCCAAGTTGATCATGATGCGAATAGCCTCATCAAGGTAAACGATATTGTCGTTTTTAATCGTGGGCACCGCTGTGTAAACGCGCATGATTTGAGCTAATTTTGCTAAAAGAGAGGCGGCACTGCGCAAAGAGTGATCCGCTCGGTCCGTGTTTTCACCTTTGCCTGCGCTTGAATCAAAGGTGAATTCCAGCGCACCAAGATCTTTCGACATGGTGATGACATTGACGAACTTTTGCACTTTCATTCCCGACTTATGTGCGTACGCCGAAGCTAAAGCGACCAGACAGTCATGGTCGCCGGGTTTGCTATTGCACAGGTCACTCAGGTAGGCAATGGCTTCGTCGTCGCGATTCGCGTCGATCAAACGGTAGGCGTGCGTTAAGGGGGATTCGGCTTTCTTCGGTGGTCGGCCACAACCGGTCACCAGCAGGACAGAGAGAAAGGCCGCGCGAAGAATTTTAATTTTATTGCGGCGGCCTTTCATTTTACACCACTCGGATTAATTTTTGCCGGAATCGTCGCCGGGAACGATTTCCGGAGTTAACGGAACGCCGTTCTTATCGGTTTTGAAGTGAATCATGAGTTTGAGCTTGCCCATCTCATAGATGCTACCCACGACTTCTAAACGGTTTGCACCGTCGAGGTCGTAATTCAAGGTATCGAGGACCGCGGTGTCAACATCGTTGATTGGAACTGAGAGATTTTGACAATATACGCTGCGGACGCTGCCCTTATCGTTCTTATTGAATTGGCAAGCTTCGTTGATTTTTCCAACTTCGCCACCGACCATCTGCGGGAAAAGCTCTCTTAAAGCGTCATCTTTGATTTTCATATCGGCGAGATTGCCGTTTTTCCAAGTCAAAATGAATGCTTCAATAAATTGACCGTTGGATTTACAAGTTCGCAGTGCGATGGTGGCATTATCGGCGTCAGCACCCTCCGGACGCTGTGGAACATTGAAAATCGCGTCTACGCGCCGACATTCGGGAGTTAAGTTACTCGCCGGGAGGCTAAACGATGCTTGTTTGGTATATCCGGCTTGCGAATCCGGGATGCCCTTCTTTAATTCCCTTGTCAGATCAGACAAAAGGTCGACGGGCGTATAGCCGTTCCCTTTTTTAAACTGTCTAAATAGAGAGATAATCTCTTTGGCTTCCTTGGACGTGTTATCTATATCATTTAGCTTTTGGTCCAAGCTGCGATTATTGGAAAGACGATCCTGCAGACTCAGCGTTCCGTCTTTCTGCGCATAACCATCCGGAGATTTCTCGGAAAATTCCGATTTACAACCCAGCGACACTCCAAGAAAGAGCGCGCATACACCCACTATCAGATCCTTCTGTCTCATTTTTCCTCCGTCATTCCTTAACGGTAATATTTAGTTTTTATGGGATTCGACCCCACACAAGGCGATGCCCTTTGCCGACTGTAAGCAACGCCTGTGCCGTGTTTCAAAAGCGATAATGGCAAATAAAACCGATCTCACGCCGGCTTCCACGAATTTTAATGCGGGATTTGCCACCGGAGCTGACGAATTTTGTTTCTTTCTCACAAGTTCTGAAGGCTACATTCACCGGTCGGACCGCGAACAATTCGGTCCACTTGCAGGAATTTATAGAGGGGATCCGAATTGAAGTCGGGATTTGCCCGGACTTCACCCTCGACGCAGTAGCATTGGCGGTTGACCATGGAGTTCACTTCGTTCGAGGCCACGTTGGTGATGCTATACACAACCGAAAGCGGGCGGGCGGATTCAAAATCGGTCAGAGTATATATGATGCGGTCGCCGAAATCTTCGATTTGAAAGAGTCCGCATTCTTCCGCGCTGACGTGCGCGCAGAAAAGCGATAGGAATAACAAAATGCGCATTCAGGCTGTGTCCCATGAGGCCGCTAAACGGGTCAAGCCAGTTGGTGTTTCTCTATCAATATTTCAATGGCTTGGCGAGTTCTGTCCGCGAGTTCCTGAGCGGTTTCACCGGCTTTCGGCACGATCGGTTCTCCGAGCCAAGTCGTCAGACGTACGGGAAAGGGCAATAGGCCCAATCCCATGATCGGCACAATAGGCAAGCGTGTTTTTTCATAAAGTTTTTGAAAAAAAGGCAATTCGGCGAACGGCGCGCGATAGAGCCCCTCCACGTTTTCCGTGAACCCGGGAATGATCGGCACCTTCGCCTCCAGCGCGAGATTGGCAAATCCAAGGCGCTTGCCCCAAACTAAACGATAATTATTTTTTCGGCCGGAAATCGCTTCGCGCGTACCGCCCGGAGAAACTCCAACGAGCATGCCTTGCTTGAGGAGTTTTGTGGCGACATCCTTGTTCGCCGACACTCCACCTACGGAGCGCGTAAGCCAGGCGAGTCCGGGAGTCTTAAATAGCCAGCGATCGACGAGAGCGGCAGGGTGACGGCCAGTCTCTAAATAAAGTTTCAGACCGAAGTACCAAAAATCGAGAGGTACCAATCCGTGATAAAAAACCATTAAGGCGCCACCCGCTTTTGGAATGTGCTCCAAACCACGGATTTGATATTTGTTATAAAATTCGCCGAAGCCCGCGATGGCTTTCGCAGCGATGGGCATCAACACAGGGTTGGGAGAAAATTCGTCGGACATGCCCCTAGGGTTGCGCTGTTTTGAGTTTGGGGCAAGTAAAACCGAAATTGAATTGCGCGACTCGGTCCTGAAAGTAGACAAAGTCGACCTCCTGACGGCGAATAGCGTCGAGTACGGCGTGCGGATGTCGTTCGCAGCTCAATTTCGTTTTCCACGAAGTCATTTGTCGCGGGTGGTGCAAATCCGAGTTGGCGATCATCGGCAAGCGTGAATTCGCAACTTCTTCGAACAGGACCGCGCCGGACGCGACTTCCCAAGCGTCAAACTGATTCCGTAACTCCTCGCGCCGAGACCAAAGGTGGTAAGTTTGCGGTTCGAACTTTCCCGTGTTTACGGGATGTGCGGCAATGGACAGAGCGCCGAGGTCGCGCACTTGCATGAGAAGGTCGACAATTTCCTGGTCGGCGGAGAGAAAGACTTCAGCTCCTAAGACCACGACATGAGCGGAGCGATGATTCACCAGTGAATTTTTGGTCAATTCGTAACCGGGAATAACCACCATGCGATAGCGATCCCAGGCGCGTGCAGATTCTTGCCGTAGAATTTCGAGGTATCGCGGAAAACTGGCGCGCGTAAGAGTACGTTCAAAAAACCGCGCGGTACGGCCTAAGATGGTTTCTTCTTCGCAGAGGTGATCGGTAATGGCGATGGCACCGAAACCGCGCTGTCCATAAAAATCGATCAATTCGGGGATTGTGAGCCGCCCGTCACTAAAGGTGGAATGGATGTGAAAATCGCACAACATCATTCGTTGACAGGATAACCGGCCTCGAGTCGATTGTAGGTCAGCATCACGTCAAGTCCATGTTGGGATTTGGTTGAGGAATTTATGGGCCGATATTTTGTCGCGGTCGTTCCGCAGGGACTGAACGAAAATCCCGAACTGAAACAATTGCTCAGCAAGATGAAGCGCACGTGGCGCGAACGCGATCGGGAAATCCGCTGGGTCCACCCGGACCTTTGGCATGTGACGCTGCAGTTTTTGGGCGATCTCACGCCGGAGTTGCATCAGCAACTTTTGGATCTTTTACGGGAGTGGCAGCCGTCTAGTGCGCGTGCGTTGGTGTTGCGCTTTCATGGAGTGGGCGCTTTCCCAGCGCCAGACCAGGCTCGAGTTTTGTGGGTGGGCGTCGGCGAGAATCAACAGTTTTTGGATATGCAAGGCGAGTTGGCGACATTTCTGCGCTCGTCTGATTTTGTTTTGGATTCACGCGTGTTTCATCCGCACTTGACGCTGGCTCGGCTGCGCAATCCGCAGTCGGTGAATGAGCTTGTTGAACTTGGCGGGCGAAAGCACTTCGGCGATTATGCAATTGGGGAGTTGGTTTTATTTGAGTCGGTGTTGCAGGGGAATATTTTGAAGTATGTGCCGGTGTTTCGTCGGGGGATTTAGGTGTTGGGTGTTGGGTGTTGGGTGTTGGAGTCGGGAGCGGGAGCGGGAGCGGGAGCGGGAGCGGGAGCGGGAGTCGGGAACGGGAGTCGGGAACGGGAGCGCGCGCCCGATTTCACAATTTTTTATTTTACTATTGACAGGGTTTTTCGCTCTACGGATTTGGTTGAGAGGTGTGTTTTGAATTTGTTTGCGATGGTTAGTGTTTCGCGAGTGCGCGACGCGCACGAGTGATATTAGAAGGTTTATTGAACCGCTGTAAGATCTCACGAGTAACATCTATTTTTTTAGAAAAGTCGAAAATCTGCTTATTAAAACCTGATGTACACTCTTCGTCCTTCAAGGAGGTATTGGTGAACGAACAGGTGATCAAAGGTCTTTCGAATAAGGATATCGTTGCAAGTCTTGAAAAGCAGTTTGAGCGGGAAAGGCAAACGACGCATACAATTCTTTTGCATCTAAAGGAAATTCAAGCGCGAAAGCTTTACGCGGATCGCGGTTATCCGAATCTTTTTTCTATGTTGATCAATCACTTTCACCAGTCGGAGTCAGCCGCGGGGCAGAGACTTAATGCTCTAAGACTTATGATTGAAGTTCCTGAGGTTGAGCAAGGATTGAAGACGGGAGAGTTAAACTTAAGCACGCTGGCTATGACTCAGCGACAGATTCGGCGTGAAGAGAAGGTTACTGGGGTTAAAATTTCTAAGGTTAGGAAGGCTGAAATCATTGGTCGGATTAGTAAGAAGACAATGGCTCAGGCAGAAAAGGAACTTATGACGCTTTTGCCTGAGTCGAGTAAGGTTATGGCCACGCATGAACGTCGAATTTCCAGTGATACCATGCGGGTGGGTCTGAGCTTTCCTGATCGTGTCATGGAAAAAATGGAAAGGCTTAGGAACCACTGGGCTGCTGTAAATCCTAATATGGACTCTGTAGAGCTTATCGAGCGTGCGCTCGATATCGCATTGGCTAAGGTGGAGTCGAAGAAGAAGTTTACCTCCGAATCGGAGGTGAAGAAGTCGGAATCCACCTCCGAATCGGAGGTGGAGAAGAAGGCGGTTACCTCCGAATCGGAGGTGAAAGAGACCAAAAGGCCTTATATTTCCGCTGCAACCATTAGGGCGCTTTGGATCCGGGCCGGTTCACGGTGTGAATATGTGGATCAGGTCACGGGTCGGCGTTGTGAGTGTCGTTTTGGTCTTGAGAAGGATCACGTCATTCCTATAGCACGTGGGGGATCAAATGAACTTTCGAATCTCAGGTTGCTCTGTCGTGCGCACAACTTGCTCATGGCTCGTCGGCATTTTGGGTCTGCGAATATTGCTCGCCACGCCGCTGGTTCAGCCAACAGCTGATCGTGCTAGGCCGACGGTTCGCCGTCCTTGAGCCGGCTTACTTGCGGCCTTCCGGGCCGCAAGTCTCACGTTCGGGGAGTCGGATTTTTTCTTTGGTTTGGGGAGGGACTCTGTCGTGCTCATAACCGGCTCGTCGGCATTTTGGGGCCGCGAATATTGCTCGTCACGCCGCTCGTTCAGCCAGCAGCTGATCGTGCTAGGCCGACGGTTCGCCGTCCTTGAGCCGGCTTACTTGCGGCCGTCCGCGGCCGCAAGTCTTACGTTCGGGGAAGCGGATTTTTTTTGGTTTGGGGAGGGACTCTGTCGCGCTCATAACCGGCTCGTCGGCATTTTGGGGCCGCGAATCTTGCTCGTCACGCCGCTCGTTCAGCCAGCAGCTGATCGTGCTTCAACGACGGTCCGCCGTCCTTGAGCCGGCTTACTTGCGGCATTCCTGGCCACAGCCCGCCCCCTCAATGATAATGTGCCGGCTCGCACAGAATAAACATCGGGATCGAAACCTCGAACTGTGTTCCCTGACCATCCAACATCACATATTTGCCCTGCATCGAGCCTGTTGGCGTGTTCAATGGGCAAAAACTTGAGTATTCGAACGATTCACCCGGTTGCAGTTTTGGCTGTTGACCGATGACGCCCGGGCCAACGACCTCTTCGACTTGGCCGAAGCCATCCGTGATTATCCAATGGCGGCTCACGAGTTGCACCGCGCCTCTTGAACCGTTACTGATGCGGACTTTATAGGAAAAGAAATAATAGCCCTGGCTCGGGTTGGACTGGTCGCGCACGTACGTAGGCTCGACTTGAATCATAATGTCATTGGTGACCGCTTGAAACATGGTGGGTCAAAAATGCGCGCGTAAAGAGCTTGTGTCAAGGCAGGACTCCCGCTAGCATAATTTCGAGAGGACCATCATGAAACTATCCAGTGCTTTGCTTTTAGCCGCAGTTTTTGTAGTCATCGGTTGCCATCGCAAACCGAGTTCCCTGAAAGACCAGGTCAGTTACACCATCGGCGCTCAGTTTGGGAAAAGTCTCAAAGCGCAGGATCTGGATTTGGATTCGTCGCAAGTTTCGCGCGGGATCGAAGACGGATTGAAGGGTGAGAAGTTCGCGCTCGCCGACGATGAGATGCAAGCGGCGATGATGAAGCTCACGGAAAAGCGGCAGAAAGAAATGCGCGCCGAAGCCGAGAAGAATAAGGTCCTGGCCGATGAGTTTCTCGCCAAAAATAAAAGTGCAGAGGGCGTGAAGGTCACATCCAGCGGTCTGCAGTATAAAGTTTTGCAAGAGGGAACCGGGGCTTCGCCGAAAGCCGACGATATGGTCAAGGTCAATTACAAGGGAACTCTCATCGACGGTAAGGAATTTGATTCGAGCTTCAAGCGCAACGCGCCCGCCGAGTTTCCCGTCAAAGGCGTGATTCCTGGCTGGACCGAAGGTCTCCAGATGATGAAAAAGGGATCTAAGATGATCTTCTTTGTTCCTCCGGAATTAGCCTATGGCGATCGGCCGCGGCAGAAAATTCCCTCGAACGCGGTCTTGATTTTCGAAGTCGAGCTCGTCGATTTTAAGCCGATGCCCAAGGGTCCTCCCGGCATGGGCGGCGGGATGGGAATGAAGATGCCTCCTCCGATGCCGAAAAAGAAATCTAAGTAGTAAAAAAATTCTTGAATAGAGCGACCACCGGATAGTGGTCTGAAGGCATATAGGTCCTTTGCTCAAGTGTTTTGGGCAAGGGTAGGGGAACCTTCAGATCGCTGTGGTAGCGGAATATCTCCACACCTTCCGCGAGCAAGTGCGGCTTTAACTCAGGCGAAACAAAAATAAAATCCATCTGTAGACACTTTGCCGATCCATTGCGGCCGAACTGAATTTGCGTGGCGGCTTCATCCCCGGAGATGCCGACAATTTCCACTACCGTTTGTAGGTCTGTGGAGTTTAGCTGCGCGAACTCATCAGATAACTGATCCCGGCGGGCGCAGCCGTTAAAATCGCCGGTCACAATGACCGGAACCGGCGGATTGAATTCCTGCCGAATTTCGCTGTAGATATTGACCAACGTATTGAGCTCGGCGCGCCGGCGCTCCCGTCCTTCCGGATCGATACCATCGGGATCGAGTTTCGACTTCAAGTGCACCAGCAAGATCACGCAAGCGGGTTTGACGTCGCTGCCGTTCCGGTAAAGGCGCAGCTCCGCGCAGTCGCGTGAAAAATAGTGGCTCTTGGGCGATTTCTCCGGCGTCTCAACCTCAAATAGATTCGTCTGTTGTTCATGCGGGTAAAGAAAACCGAGTGGGCGATTCTTATGGCTGCGCAATTCCGCGCGTAGGGGAAGGCCTTTGCGAATCAAATAACCAACGTCGATCCCGCGATCGGAATTGCCCTCGATCAAATGGGCCTCATATTTTCCGCCGAGAAAATAGCGCGCAAAATTGCTCATGGATTCGTGTCCCCCGACTTCATTGAGGCAAACGATGTCCGCGTCGATGTGTAGGAGCGAATCGGCAAGCCATAAAGTCTTCACCAAGGGCTTATTGGACACGGTCGCCTGTGAGAGCCGTTGCCAATCCTTTTCCGAAAGCTTGCGCCAATCGCGTTCGGTCATGTCATCCAGGTAGAGGAAAAGATTTTCGGCGTTCAGTTGCACGATCTTAAAGGTATTTGGCCTTGTCCCTTCACCTGACATGTGAAATATCATAGCCCAGAATCCTTCCATAAGGGGAGCCCATGGCCGAAAAAACCGCGAAAAATCACAGCATCTGGGGCTTTGCAACGCAATCCCTCCTCAAGCAAAACCTTCGCCCACAGCCCAAAACCGGCGATAGGCGCGCCCGCGTGCTGGTTCAGGGCGCCCGCAAAGGCTTTGCCAGCCAGATTGTGGAAGGTCCGGATCTTATCGAAGTCACACTAAATCCCTTGGCTGCCAAAGAATCCGAATCAGATGCGCGCTTGAAGACTCCAGCCTCCGTGCGCATTCGCGATGCTGTGGGAGGAACGTTGGGATTGCTGGAAAAAATGGAAGTCACCTGGGCGGAATTCGAATTGCAGCTTGATGCCGCCGGTGTCGAGGCCGCGTTGCTCGGTTTAGAGCTGGCGCTCTACCGCTTCAAACGTACTTTTAAAGGCGAGCCCGTCAAGATCGGGTTGACCGTTCGCGCGCGTGGGAAGGCCATCAACGATTCCGTCATTTCCCGCGCTACGGCGTTAGGCGTGGCGGCCAACCTCGCCCGGCATTTGGTCAATTTGCCTCCCAACCTTTTAAATCCGGTCACATATGCAACGGCCGCCCAGCAGGCGATGGCCGGCGTGAAAAATGTCAAAGTCGAAGTCTGGGACGAATCCAAGTTGGCGAAAGAAAAAGCCGGCTTAATTTTGGCGGTCGGGCAAGGCTCACCCACGCCGCCACGTTTGGTGCACATCCGCTACCGGCCATCGGGCGCGGCCAAAAAGGGTGGCGTCGCCTTCGTCGGTAAGGGAATCACTTTTGATACCGGCGGAGTGGACATCAAGCCAGCGGCCGGAATGCGTTTGATGAAAAAAGACATGGGTGGATCGGCGGCGGTGTTGGCGCTCGCGTATTGGGCCGCCCATGCGCAGGTCAAAATTCCACTCGATTTTTATCTCTCCATGGCGGAAAACTCGGTCGATGGCAACAGCATGCGGCCGGGTGATATCGTGATTGCCCGCAATGGCACGAGTGTGGAAATTCACAACACGGACGCCGAAGGCCGCTTGGTGCTGGCGGATGCCATGGATGTCGCGGTGACTCAGGAGCCCAAGCCGAAATTCGTGGTCGATGTCGCCACATTGACCGGAGCCATTAAAGTCGCACTCGGTTCCGCTATGGCCGGGTTATTCGCTAATGATGCGAAGCTTGGGCAGGCCATCGCCACCGCCGGCCAACAGAGCGGCGACCCGGCGTGGGTGATGCCACTGATGCAAAGATATCGCTCGCAACTGAGTTCCAGTTTTGCCGATCAGATAAACTCGTCGGATGGATTTGGCGGCGCGATCACCGCAGCTTTGTTTTTGGAAAAATTCGCGCGCGAAGTGCCGTGGGCGCATTTGGATATTTATGCCTGGAAAGATTCCGCGGACGGAGCGTTTATGGAAGCGGGTGGGAGCGGCCAGGCTGTTTTCGCGCTGGCGCAATGGCTGCGCGGATTGCGGTAGTCGCGCTTAGTGAAGCGGTGAACCGACGGATGGACCACCCGAGACGGAAGCCGCGGCCATTTCGCACTTTACCGCCTCCCAAGCGGTATCCCCTTGCAGTCCTTGCACACCGACCGGAGCGGCGAACACTTTGACCGTCCCATCTTTATTAATTCCCGCTTGATAAGGGCCGTCGGGCAAAGAGCTATTCAATTTGACCCATGCGGATCCTGATTTGCGATCGAAATTCGGCATCACGAGTTCCTGGTTCACGCGACCGTTATCGCGCGTGACGACCAACAACGCCGTGGAAATGGTTTTACCGGAGACGGCCGATGTAAGATTGATACTTTCCACCTGCAGTTCAAAACTTGGGCATTTCAGCGAGCTGGATATCAGCGCCGTGGACTTTTCGCTGGCGACCGTTTGAATGGTGAAAAACGCTATGACAGATAAAAGTACTGACCGCATAACTTCTCCATTTTCCACATTTAATAGGCAAATTAGGGGCCAGTTCATTTATCGGCAGTTTGCATGTGAAGGTTAAGGAATTGCCCTCGTCTAAAGTGTTGAACACCTCTGAAATTGCCCTATCCTATTCCTATGATCCGATACTTCCTCGCCGCGTCCGCTCTGATTGGCATGATCCTAATTGGGGAATGGACACGCCATCTGAACACCGAGAACCGGTCACTGAAAGCCAAGATGAAGGAGCTCGAAAAGACGCTCGAGGATGAGCGGAAGAATTATGAGAAACTTTACTACGAGTATATTCGCGAAGAAAATCTCGTGCACCACGGCTCGGATTCGAAAGACAAGGCGACCGCGGAAGTTCAAGCCCAGCTTGATGCGGCCAAAAAGCGATTGAACGACTTGCAAAAGGGGCTTTCCTCGTTAAAGACCGCGACCACTCCAGGAGCGGCGGCTGACGCCCACCTTGCAGAAGACGCGGAGGAGTTGGCGAAGCTACAGGCGCAGCTGCAGGAGCTCAGTGGTGACAGTAAAACTGTACAGAACCGGTCAAAAGCGTACCGTCAGGCCCAGGACCAAAGTCGGCGTGCCAAAAGGTCAGAGCTCGACGCGAACTCCAAGGCCATCAGCGCGTCGATTCGCGCCGTGCAAGCGCAAATCAAGGCCGTAGGCAAACGAGATCCGGACCGTCAAACCCGCATCGCCGATTTTCAAACTCAAATTGAAAGTCTGAAAGCGCAAAGGGCGCAGCTGGATGCACAACGCGCGGAACTCACGGCGGGCGGCAAGAACGCGGACCAAGCGATCAACCAAGAAGCGCACAGCGAACAAGATGAGATCAACAGCGAGCGCGATCAGCTGCTCCACCGCATCTCACAGCTCAAAGCGGACGTGGATTATTGGAAAAAATTAAAGTCCACCACGGGTGATCAGAATAAACAAATTAAGGATATGGAAAAGGAAATCGAACTCCAACGCACAAAGATCGCGACGCTGGAGCGAATGATGCAATCATTGTCGTCGAAATAGGTACGTTATGGAGTATACCGTAAAGTCCGCGCGCGAATTCGCAAGCCGCGATCAAATTGAAGTTTGGGTACAAAGTTATCTCTCGGCCGGGCCCTGGGCCAACGCGGGCCTTGCAAAGGGTCTTAAGCGGGCTAGGCGCTGGTGGGTAGGGCCAGTAAAGATTTCGTTGGACCGCCTCGTACGCAAATGCGGACCCGAACCGGAAATGAAATATCGCATGCCACAAGAGGAATGGGATCGTCGCACAAACCATATCGCGACAACAGCGACGGATCCCGAGCTTCTACCACCAGCAATAGCCCAATGGATCGACGGAACGCTATTACTCGCCGACGGCAATCACCGCCACGAGGGCGCCCGCCGCAAAGGCTGGCCCGCACTGTGGGTATTCATCTGGTTCGACAGCGAAAAGGATTGGCAAGCAAGCGAATGGCATCCAAAGAAATGACCCCACAATTGCCCGTAACAAAACTGCCTCTGCTACTGAAACTGAACTGTTATTGCTACTGCTACTGCTACTGCTACTGCTACTGCTACTGCTACTGCTACTGCTACTGATACCGCTACTGCTACTACGGCCTATACCCAAACAACTGCCTCTCCTCAATCAAGCGCCGTGCCTTTTCCGGCACCAGCGTCTTCCACTTGGGATCGCGCGCTTGCAGAAGCTTGCGGACCGTCTCGGAGTGAATGGAAGCATCAACATCGTCGCAGTTCAAAACATCGGTGATCCAACCATTTCCCAGCAGGTGCTTAAACAAATGCAACATCTTCGGTTCGGGATTCCAGGTGCTGGCGGTGGTGCAAGTCTTCGCGTTTTTATCGGGAAAAACGAAGACGCGGGTCTTCTCATCGAATAGACGGCTCATGCCTTCAAGAATTCCACCCGGCAACTCCGCATAATATTTCTCATCAAACATTTTCGGCAGCAGAGACGCGCCCACGACAATCCCCAAGACTTCCGCCGTACATTGTCGCAGAAAACTCTTCATTTGGTAAAACAGCCGAAAGTTGGAGACCAAGACTTCACGTCCAAGGGCGGCCAACGCATCCACGCGATTGAGAAAATCTTCGTTATCCACACCGGCTTCGCTCGTCAGGCTATTCATCGTGATTTCAAAAAGAACACGCGGTTCAAGCTTTCCCACCAAAGGATGTTGTCGGAACTGAGTTAGCACTTTCTCCAGAATCGCGACGTCGGTGTTGGTGACGGGCCGATACGTGCCCCTCTGAATCAGGACCGGTTGCCGAAAGAGCGTGTCGGGCGCGTGCAAGACGCCCCCCGATGGCGCGAATAAGACGGCGTCCGTTAGTCCTTGCTTCACCAATTCCAAACTCATCAAGCGGTTGTCGAGGTGGCGCACATCGGGGCCGCTAAAACGGAGCATGTTGACTTCGATACGTTTGGTACTCAACGAATCAATCAATTGCGAGATGCGCTCATGCGGTTTGGATGAAGGAAAAAAGGCCATGTGGATGAGATTCACCCCGAGAATTCCCAGCGCCTCCTGCTGTTGCAGGCGAAAACGATCCCAGGATTTCAAATGCAAAATTATATCATTGGGCGCGCCGCCCGGTTTGGTCTGAAAGCGAATGCCCATCCAGCCATGCGACTTCGAAGCCCCGTCATCCTGGCTGCCGGTGGCGACAGTATCGGCGAACGCGAAGAAGCGGGTCGTGTCTCCGCGTTTACCTTGTAACCGTTCCTGCAACAGGCCGAACTCATGATCGAGCATTTTCATCAGGCGTGGTTCGCAGACGTAACGGCTTTCCTTGCCGTAGATTTCATCGCTAAACGTCATGTCGTAGGCGGAAATGGTTTTGGCGATCGTGTGCGAGGCGCGGCCCGCTAAAAAGAAATGGCGCGCGACTTCTTGGCCGGCGCCGATTTCAGCGAATGTTCCGTAAATGGAATCATCTAAGTTGATCTGGAGAGCTTTTTTACCTGGACTATAATCGTGGAGTTCCATACCCCACGATTATCCAACCCCTAGGGCCTAATTGCAACGCATGAGGGAACCATTGCTTTGAATCTGGTTCACCAGAGCGGTCACGGGCAAGGAATTGTTAGGATCCTTGGCCAATTCGGCTTGCAGTGTCTTTTGGTAGTCGTCATGCTTCTTTTGCACCATGCTGATGTTGTTCCATTCCGCGTCGACAACCTTCAGGCTGGTTTTGGACATAACGAAAACGAGCTTGGTGTCACCAAAGTAAACGGGATAACCCACGCGATCGTTGCCGCGAGCTTGCGGAGCCGTGGTGTCCACCCAGTATTTCTCGCCGAGTTCACTGCTCACCAGTGAATAAAAATCGGTCACCATGATCGACGGAACCAAAGCGTCGAAGCTGGCAATGCCGGCGGCATCGCGGCTCAGATTCGCAAAGGTCGAGCCGAGCAGATCTTGTGCGACAGCATTCGCATCGACGGCGCCATTCGCCAGAGTGCAAAGACCCGAGACACGCTTAGATTGATCGGGTTCTTGCGCGACCGCGGACAATTGATCAACTGCGGCCTTTAAAGCCTCAGCCGGTGTCGTGGCACGCACCGCGAACGGAAGTGAAAGTAAAAGACTAAATAGAATTGAACGCATTTTTTCCCCCTCTTGATTAGTGGGGCAAAGCTAGCTTAGCCCCTCGGGGGTTTTCAAGCGATTTTAGGGATGACTATCGCGAAGCTCGCGACGGAGGATTTTTCCCACGTTCGACTTTGGCAATTCCTTACGGAATTCAATATGTTTGGGAAGCTTATATCCAGTCAGGTTTTCTTTACAATATGCCATCAATTCCTCCGCCGTCAGCGAAGGATCTTTGGGCACGACAAAAATCTTTACAGCTTCCGTGGAGCGCGGGTCGGGAACCCCGATCGCCGCGACTTCCAAAACTTTTGGATGATGCGCGACCACCTCTTCAATTTCATTTGGGTAGACGTTGAAGCCGGAAACCAAAATCATGTCTTTTTTACGATCGACGATTTTGAAAAAACCATCCTTGTCCATCACGCCGACGTCGCCGCTCTTAAACCAACCTCCGGGCAGCATGACTTTGGCAGTTTCCTCTGGCTGTTGCCAGTAGCCGCGCATGACTTGCGGGCCACGAATGCAGATTTCTCCCGACTCTCCGAGGGGCACTTCTTTGCTGTTTTCATCGAGCAACTTGAAGTCGGTGCTGGGTAAGGGGAGACCAATGGTGCCCACGCGATCCGTGCCATCGATGGGATTGCAAGAGGCCACGGGTGAGGTCTCGGTCAGTCCGTAACCCTCGACGACCGGAGTGCCGGTCAACTCCATCCACCGTTTGGCGACAGCGCCCTGCAAGGCCATACCGCCGGCGACGCTGATTTTTAGATGCGAGAAATCGATGGATTTAAATTCCGGCGCGTTCATGAGCGCATTGAACAAAGTGTTTAAGCCGGTGAACACGGTAAAAGGCGAGAGCTTCAACGTTTTGATGAAGCCAGGAATATCGCGCGGGTTGGTAATCATCACGTTGGTGGCGCCGTAGTAAACTAAAGCCAGACAGTTCACGGTCAGTGAAAAAATATGGTAGAGCGGCAGCGCCAAGATCGCGACTTCCTCACCCGCAACCAGTTTGGGATTCATCCAATCCACGATCTGTAACATATTGGCGATGATGTTCCCGTGCGTGAGTTCCGCGCCCTTGGAGACGCCGGTTGTCCCGCCGGTGTATTGCAGAAAAGCGAGATCCGTTGAGGCGCACTTTTCCGGCGTGAAACGCGATTCAGAACCCAGATCGAGCGCTTGATAAAAGGTATAGGCACCCGGGAGTTTGTACGGCGGCACCATTTTTTTTACGTACTTCACCACGCTGTTCACGATCAGACTCTTCGGAAATCCCAATAAATCGCCGACTCCGGTCACGACGACGGTTTTGATATCGGTTTCGTGCAGGATCTCTTCCAGCTGTGCCGCGCAGTTGGATAAAATCACGATGGCCTTGGCGCCCGAGTCTTTGAATTGGTGGCGCATCTCCCGCGCGGTGTAGAGAGGATTGGTGTTGACCACGACCAAACCCGCGCGCAAGGCCCCAAAGAGTACCACAGGGTATTGCAGCAAATTGGGCATTTGAATGGCCACGCGATCGCCCTTTTTTAGTTTGGCGACATTCTGTAAAAAGGCGGCAAAATCCGCGGACAGATAATCCAGATCCTCAAAGGTGATTTCCGCTCCCATATTCGTGAATGCTTCGCGGTCGCGGTATTTTTGCACAGTTTCTTCGAAAAGATCGTTGATGGAAGTAAAGCGCGTCGGATCAATCTCACGAGTGACGCCTTTTGGATAACGTTCGAGCCAGGGTCGGTCCATAATTCCTCCGCGCGCTTTTAAATTGTTGTCAGAAAGATGGTGAATTTCCAAGTGTAAATTGGCATAAAGCAGCCATGACGACGATTGCACAGAGTGTTTTTGCCAGTGTGGCGCATCGCTACTGGCATCCAGGCTGGACGGAGGAGAGGAACCGCGAAGTTTTCGCGGGTGACGCCTCCGTGGAAGGTCTGGGTGCGAATATGCGCATCGAGTTGGCTGGGGATGCAGCGGATCACAGTGAAATGGAGATTGGCGCGGCGTTAACCCCCCTGAAGAACCTGCTGGATCATCAATGTCTTTTTGCGGCGGACGCGCCGTTCGCGCTAAAACCGTCGACTCTGGAAAATGTGACTCTCTATTTGGCCGGTCACCTCGATGGGGGTCAGTGGTCTTCGCTGACGGTTTGGGAATCGGCGACTTTGGGTTGCCGCTGGTCTGAGAAGCGTCTGACGTTGATCTTTAAACAACGGAACTTGACCTTGGAAATCGTGGCCACGCCCGATGCGGAGTCGGGGCTGGCGATCTCGCGCAACGCCGTTCGTAACGCCGTCGAAAATTTGCTTGTCAAATTAAACAGCTTTAATGACCCGGATCTGCAACGCTGGGGCGGAAAGATTTTCTCGGCTTTACAAGCGTCTATTCCCGAGCTCACCCGTTTGCGCGTTGACTTGGGTCGTCACGAAGGCATAGTTGTTCATTCGGGAAACTGATCCCGTATAATGTATGCGTGATCGGCGTTGCCGATCCCGATTGTATCCGTGATGGGCGTTGCCGATCTCGGTTATAAGCCGCGATCGGCGTTGCCGATCTCGGTGGAACTTCAACTTAAGGCCGAGCGTGGCCGTGGGAGAATTCTTATGCTTGGAACTTATATCAAATGGCTGGTGGCCGCATTGAGCTTAAGCCTGTTGGCGGGCTGTAAGAGCAATCCGCATAAGGCAGAAAAAATCGAGACCGACATGAGCAAAGCCTCGGATGTCTCGGGCGACACGCGAGTGGGCGTCAAGGGTGGTAACATGGTTGTGCAGAAAAAAGTGCAGATGAACGAAGAGCTGCGCCGCCTGCAGTATGAAGTTTACGAGTTGGAAGATCGCGTTTACGGCAATCGCAAGTACGGATCCAAGGGTCTATACGGCGCTCTGAAAACTTGCCGCGAAGAAACCGTGAGTAAGAAGAATGGCGGCGATGGCAAATTAATTTGGACGGAACCCGTTGATCGCGTCACCGACAAAGAGGACGAGTTCAACATTGGCATTGATGAGCATGAAAAACTGGTGGGTGTGAGCGACGAATTTTTGAAGGATCGTATCGGACGCTTCAATAAGTATCGCACGACCTTGCTCAAGCGCCAGGACGAGTACGAAGAGAAGCTGGAAATCTGCGATGCGAATTTGAAAGCTAAAAAAGAAGGCGCCCCGAGTGCTAATGAGTAGTTGGCTGCTGGTTGCGTCGCTATGGGCGGCCTCGGCCAATCTTTCTTTATTGGACGAAGGCAGCAACTGCGTGGCCTATAAAGCGCAGAGAACTACGTTTTTCTTCCCGGGCGAAGTGGTGGGTAAGAATTGTGATATTTCCGCGCAGGTTTTGCCCGAGGTCGGCGGTCTGTATCATATCGAAGTCAATATTCCGATCCGCAGTTTCTCGAGTGGAAAGGCGGACCGGGATGAAGATTTCGCCAAGGCCTTGCACGCCGAGGAAAAACCCGAGATGACTTATCGGACCAAAGCCATGACGCCAGAGCAATGGCGAGCTTTATTTGAAAAAGCGAACTTTGATCTCGAGGGCGAGTTGCAAATCGGCGAAAAGTCATTCCCGTTGAAATTGGCGACCAAATATATCCAAGGCGGCGAGAGCGACGCGGTCGACGGTATGGCGAATGTGAAGTTCACCGATTTCAACGTGACACCCCCTAAGGTGATCGGCGGCCTCGTGGCCAATACCAAACCCGACGTCGAATTGCATTTTCATCTGTTAGGCAGCCGTATTCTAGGTGCCGATTCCATCCGCTTGGAGAAAAAATGAGTTCCTTCCGTCTAGTGCTCGTGCGCCACGGTGAAAGCCAGTGGAATAAAGAAAATCGCTTTACCGGCTGGGTCGATATCGACTTGAGCGAAAAGGGGCGCGAGGAGGCTCGCAAGGCGGGTAAGCTGATGCGTGCGGAGGGTTTCTTATTTGATTGCGCGTACACTTCAGTGTTGAAGCGGGCTATAAGAACGCTGTGGCTCGGGTTGGAAGAAATGGACGCCATGTGGCTTCCGGTGCAAACGTCGTGGCGTTTGAACGAGCGCCACTACGGAGCTTTGCAAGGCTTGGATAAAGCGGAGACCGCGGAAAAATACGGCGAGGATCAGGTGAAGATCTGGCGGCGCAGCTACGATACACCGCCGCCGCTCATGACCGATGCGGATTTTAAGAAGCAGGCCGCCGAGCCGCGGTTTCGCTCGATTGCACCGGGTGAATTGCCGCGCGGGGAGACTTTGAAGTCCACACTCGCGCGTTTGATGCCGCTGTGGAACGGCGAACTAGCGCCAAAGATCAAGGGCGGGAAGAATCTTTTGGTGGTCGCGCATGGCAATTCTCTGCGCGCTTTGGTTCAGCATTTGGACGGAATGTCGGAAGCCGAGATCATGGAATTGAATATTCCGACCGGAACTCCCTTGGTGTATGAATTGGATAGTGAGTTGCGGGTCAAGTCTAAGCGGTATTTAGGGGATCCTGAAGAAGTGGCGCGTGCTCAAGCCGCTGTGGCAAGCCAGGGGAAGAAAAAAGGCACTTCCCCCGCGTAAAGAGTCGCTTACCAAAGGCTGTAAGAAATCCGTCCAGATCCATTTGTAAAAGTAATCTGGCTGCCGTAACCGCAGTCTACAGTTGGTTTGAATCCTATGTCCGGAACGATCTTACAGGTTTGGCCGGAATCCGTGACAGCTTGAATTGAAACGCCATTGATCAGAGCGACGTCCTTGATTTCCTGGCCACCGATTTCGCGATACTCTCCGGTGCAGAGTTGGGCTAATTGACTAGCATTCAGCTGACCAATGTAGATTTTCTGCCCGAAAAATCCGCTATCCATCACGATGTTATAGCCCTCCAAGGTCACCTTGGCGCTGACGCGACCACTATCGTAAATCGTCCGTTCAAGTTGGCCGATCTTGAGCCAGCCGATGCTTCGTGGCTGGGTTTTGCAGTCGAAGTAAACAGAACTGAACTCAGTCAGGGACTGCCCATATGCCTGACTGACCAGGGCGGAACAGGTCAGAAGGATAAAAGAAATGAACTTCATAAACGCTCCTCTTTAGAAAGGCTCCAGACTATTGCAGGAATTATGCCTTTTTTCTCCTGCGCCTGGGGTGGAGAATGGGCGCAGGGTCGATCACAGAAGGTGCCGTAATATGGCGGGAAATCCGCCTATAGGGCCACTATGAGATTCTTTCCCATACCAGGTAATTTGTGGGTGAAATCCATGCGGCATGGGTGGGGTCCGGAAGAAGGCCGCGGGGGCGCTGGGCAGACAACAATGGGCTACCAAGTGTCAGGATTGATGACAATATAGTCAAATTTAAACGTTAATACAGGAAACGTTCTTGCAGATCGATAAGGTATGCAGAGCCAATCCATCATTTTGATTCTTATTTTCCTTTGTATGGGCGCCCACGGGGACGATGTCGCACAGTCAGGCCCTGCGGAGCCGAACCGATCGCCACCGCCCGAGTATCAGTGCGTGTTATCGGCCGATCATATGTACGAGCGTTTAAATTCCCATGGTGAGCATCTATATTTCATTCCGCTAGAAATGGCGCAAGCCGATCCTAGCTGTCCCAAGGCAAAGGGTCCCGCGATAGATCGCGCCTATGCGAGATGCGCGGATGCGGCTCAGGGGCTAGAGCCGATTCCTGCTTTGAAAAGACAGTTAGAGACTTCTGAATATTTGTTTTTAGGTGAGACCCACCTTTCGAATCAGGAGCGCTTCATCATTCAGGGATTACCTGAGTTGAAAAAGTCAGGTGTTAGATTTATTGCGATTGAATTGGCGACATCTCAGAAATCTAATCTTGAAAAATTTATGAGCACCGGGGATCCAAAGTCCTTTAGCTCGCCTTGGGATGTAGCGTTTGCTGAGGGTTCAGAATATTCCGATCTCGTCAAAGCCGCCAAAGCACTTAATTTGACCGTCGTTCCAATCGACCACCCACGGAGTTCAGACAGAAACTTATCTGGATTGGAGCGCGACAGCTATATGGCTCAGCAACTTTCTGATCTCCCCCGTTCCGGTAAAAAACTAGTAATTACGGGATCCGTACATGCGGAGCGAGGGGATAGTCGGCATACGACGGCGCGTGGGATTTTAAGCCAATCACGCCGGACTGCTGGCGCAAAGATGGAGAGTCTTTCGGGGATTGAGACCTCTATAAATTATGGATTAGTATTGGCCATGGCAACAGGAACAAATTCTGCACTCTGGTTATGCAAAGACTTGATTCATGGTTTTCCTCTAAAATCTGTTGCGGCTTCCGCGTCGACATTCAATACGTTGAAATATTTAAGTCCCACATATTCAATGGAATATTCAGAGGGCAGTGAGTACGGAAGGAATTTTGACGTAATCCTATTTCTTTCGCGCACGGACACACTTTCAGACAAGCAATAGAAAGATTTAAAAACGAAGATCTTCAGCGCGCCGTGAACATCACATTAAAACGTTTCCCCACGCAGTCTGCGACTTCCTTGTTGATACGGTTAATTTCCGCGGGGCTTATGCGATTATTATTTAGCAGAATGTCACCTGACGCCTCTTTAGGCACGTCACAGAACAACCCGGGCGGCAACGCTGCAATGGCGTTGTTCCGCAGATCTAAGGTTACTTTTCCTAAGGTTGGCACGTGTGACAGAAACCCCGGTGGAATTTCGTGAATCTGATTACCGTAAGCTGAGAACACCGCTAAATTGGGAATTCGACTAAAGAGATCGGGCGGGAGGTCCGTGATATGATTCCGGCTGACGTCCAAAGCCTTCAAGTTAGGAGCGTTAGCTAAGGCTTTCACAGGAATTTCGGTAAGCTGATTGCCCTCGATCTCAAATCTTTCGAGAGAATTGAGCCCAGCAAATATCTCGTCCGGAAAGGAACTCAAATGGTCGGCCAAAAATTGGATCGATTGCAAGAACTCAAGATTGGCAAAATCATCGATCAATAATCTTTGGATAGCCTCATTTTCTAAATTTAGATAAGGCTTGCCCGCCACAGGCATTGAGTCTAGGTCCGCCTGAGTGATTTGCGCACATCCCTTGCCAATGGTTTTGGAGTAATATGCCGAAATCGACGGACTCCGATCACAGAAGCTGACGAATCCGGCCTTGCGCGAAGAAATCCCAATATTGTTAAGACTTAACTGAAAATCGGTCGGAGAGAGCGTGGCCGCGGCCTTCGAATGCAAAAAGCGATTAGCCAAACGAATGACCGCGGGATCATCCGTTAAATCCCAGAGCCACTCATGGATCATCAAAAAAGAAAACTGCAGTGGTCGAGTCTGCAGACCGTTAAAGACAGAATAGTCGACTTCGTACTCAATGATGTTCGGACGCTTCTGTCGCACGACGGTTTGAATGACGTTGAGGCCGGCGGTTGGATTTTGCCCTCCGCAGTTGGCGGGAATTTTACGCGTGAGATTTTGATCGTTGAGGTTCACGAGGCCTTGGGGAGCATCGAGCCAAATCCGCGCCTTCGTCCAATCCGAGGTGTTGTCGATGTTGGCGCGAAAGGCCTGCAGGGAATCCACCAAGGCCGGATATTTTTCCGCCAACAGAGCTTGGATGCGATCGAGTGATTTCTGCCAATTGTCCGGCACAACAAGAGCGCCGTCGCCATACTGATCCATCGTCATGAGATAATCGAGAGCGTACAGTCCGCTATAAGAATTCTGCGTGGCCTCGCGACACGACAAGGTGTCGCCCCCGTTGCCCACCATAATGCCGGCGCGGGCTCGTC
>Ga0206968_10071_pt1 | contig 27634 bp, 27 predicted proteins | sample Alteio_BWOrgHeat_22_FD_153254 | JGI IMG/M metagenome (GOLD analysis project Ga0206968, IMG submission 153254) | Enriched cells from forest soil in Barre Woods Harvard Forest LTER site, Petersham, Massachusetts, United States -... | ecosystem: Environmental > Terrestrial > Soil > Temperate forest >... | reverse complement strand
TGGTATTGAGTTTATGGCTACCATGGCTAGCAATTATGATTTAGCTCGTTTTGGTTCTGAGCGGTTAAGTTTTTCTCCTCGTCAAGCTGATATGTTGATGGTGATGGGAACTATTTCAAAAAAAATGGGACCAATTCTCCGCCAGATTTATGAACAAATGGCTGAACCTAAATGGGTTCTTTCTGTTGGAGCTTGTGCATGTAGTGGTGGTATTTTTGATACATACAGTGTGTTGCAAGGTATTGATCGCATTATTCCTGTTGATGTTTATGTTCCGGGTTGTCCACCCCGTCCAGAGCAAATTATTGAAGGCATTTTAAAAATTCAAGAGTTAGCAAAACACGAATCATTACGCAGAAGAAATTCGCCTGAGTACAAAAAAATGCTGAATACTTACGGAATAGAATAATACATTTTAGATGAGCCAAGAAATATTAAATAAAATTACTGAAGCTATAAAACATAATGTTCATGGTGCTGTAGAGCATGCAGAATTTTCTTACGATTTTCCAATTATTACTGTAAATAAAGATCATATTCATCAAGTATTGTCTTTTTTGAAAACAGATCCTGAATTAAATTTTCATTTTTTGACAGATTTAACTGGTATGCAAACTGAAGATGAAAAACACTTAGGTGTTATTTATCATTTGCATAACATGGTTAAAAATCAGCGTGTACGTATCAAAACTTTTTTCCCGATGATTCATCCCGAAATACCAACTGCCACTGATATCTGGCTGGGTGCAAATTGGATGGAAAGAGAAACATACGATTTTTTTGGCATTCGATTTAAAGGCCATCCAAATTTGAAACGTATTTTAAATATGGATGAAATGGATATTTTTCCTTTGAGAAAAGAATATCCTTTAGAAGATCAATCTCGCGAAGATAAGGATGATAAAATGTTTGGAAGATGATAGAGAGTTATTAATGTTGAATTATTAGTTTTTAGTAAAACACTAATTAAAAACTAAGCACTAAAAACTATTTAAAGAATGGCAAAAAAAGAAAATATAAAACATACAGAAGAGCCACCAATAGAGGAAAAAGAATATTCCATTCTCAATCTCGGGCCTACACATCCTGCAACGCATGGTATTTTTCAAAATGTGTTGAAAATGGATGGCGAAATTATTCATGAAGCTACTCCAACTATTGGATACATTCATCGTGCATTTGAAAAATTAGCAGAACGTCGTCCTTATAATCAAATTACAACTATTACCGACCGTTTAAATTATTGTTCATCTCCTATCAATAATATGGGTTGGGAAATGACAGTAGAAAAGTTTATTGGTGCTAAAATCCCGAAACGAGTTGAATACATGCGCGTCATCATTATGGAATTGTCGCGTATCGCTGACCATTTAGTTTGTAATTCGGTTATTGGTGTTGATACAGGTGCCATGACAGGTTTCTTATATATTTTCCAATGGCGCGAAAAAATTTATGACATTTTTGAATCTATTTGTGGCGCTCGTTTAACTACAAATATTGGACGTATTGGCGGTTTTGAAAGAGATTGGTCAAAAAAAACGTGGGACTTAATAGATGCTTTCTTAAAAGGCTATCCTAAAGGATTACAAGAGTTTGCTAATTTATTAGAGCGTAATAAAATATTTATGGACCGCACAGTTAATTGCGGACCAATAACAGCAGAGATGGCTTTGGATTATAGCTTTACCGGACCAAATTTAAGAGCTGCCGGCGTTGATTATGATGTGCGTGTTGCAACACCTTATTCATCATACGAAGATTTTAATTTTGTTGTACCTGTTGGAACTAGTGGAGATACTTACGATCGCTTTATGGTTCGTCAGGTTGAAATGTGGGAATCATTAAAAATTATTGAGCAAGCAATTAAGAATATGCCTAAAGAAGGTGGTTTCCATGCTGACGTTCCAAGTTTTTATTTACCACCTAAAGAAGAAGTTTATAATAATATGGAAGCATTGATTTACCATTTCAAAATTGTGATGGGAGAAACTGATGTTCCTAAAGGAGAAATTTATCACTGTGTAGAAGGTGGTAATGGTGAGTTAGGATTTTATATGATTAGCGATGGAGGCAGAACACCATTCCGATTGCATTTCCGTAGACCAAGCTTTATTTATTATCAAGCGTATCCGGAAATGATCAAAGGGATTATGCTGTCTGACGCAATTATCACTATGAGCAGTATGAATGTAATTGCGGGAGAGCTGGACGCTTAGTGAATGTTGAATGAGAAATTTTAAATGTTGAATTATAATGGACATCTTCATTTCATCATTTAAAATTCAAAATTTATAATTATTAAAAATGGGAGCACAAGTACACGGAACACAGCAATTTGATAAAACAAGACGTACCGAAATAAAATTTGGTCCGTTAGCTATGGAAACTGTGAAAACAATTATTTCACATTATCCGGAGGCAAAAATAAAATCAGCTTTATTACCTGTATTACACATTGCACAAGCTGAATTCGGTGGATGGCTTAGTCCTGAAGTAATGGATTACGTTGCTTCTGTTTTAAAAATAAAACCAATCGAAGTTTTTGAAGTAGCGTCGTTTTACAGCATGTATAATTTAAAACCGGTTGGTAAATGTGTTTTAGAAGTTTGTCAAACAAGTTCATGTTGGTTAAATGGTGCGGAAGATATTGTAAAATATATTGAGAAGAAATTAAATATTAAAGTTGGCGAGACTACTAAAGATGGCATGTTTACTTTAAAAGTTGCGGAATGTTTAGGTTCTTGTGGTACTGCACCAATGTTGCAATGCGGCGCTTCGTATCATGAGAATTTGACATACGAAAAAGTTGATTCTCTTTTAGAAAAATATAAATCGGAAGGCAAACAAAAAAATTATACAGACTTAGATTATCATAATACATTGTAATAAAAACTATTAACGTCATCCTGAGCAGAGTCGAAGGAGGGCGGAGGGCATTTAAAATTAATATGGGACGTAAACTTTTAATACACAACGATAAAGTACCCGGCATTCATAGCTTAGAAGTATACCGTGCGCATGGTGGATATGCTTCTGTTGAAAAAGCATTAAAAACAATGACTCCTGATCAGGTAACAGATGAAGTAAAAAAATCTGGTCTCCGTGGTCGTGGTGGCGCAGGTTTCCCAACTGGTTTGAAATGGAGTTTTTTAGCAAAACCTGAAGGCGTTCCACGTTATTTGGTTTGTAACGCCGATGAATCGGAACCCGGCACATTTAAGGATCGTTATTTAATGGAAATTATTCCTCATGCTTTAATTGAAGGAATGATTACTTCATCATATGCATTAGGCGCAAAAACCTCTTACATATATATTCGCGGCGAATATTTTTATGTTGCGCGTATTGTTGAAAAAGCCATTGCAGAAGCATATGAAGCAGGTTGGTTAGGGAAAAATATTTTAGGAACTGATTTCTCACACGATTGTTATGTACAAGTTGGCGGCGGTGCTTATATCTGTGGTGAAGAGACTGCATTATTAGAATCACTTGAGGGCAAACGTGGTAATCCACGTATCAAGCCACCTTTTCCTGCTGTTGCAGGCTTGTGGGGTTGTCCAACGGTTGTAAATAATGTTGAAACAATTGCAGCTGTTTGTCCAATTGTAAATATGGGCGGCGAAGAATATGCTAAAATAGGAATTGGAAAATCAACCGGAACAAAATTAATTTCTGCATCGGGTCATATTAACAAACCAGGTGTTTACGAAATAGAATTAGGTGTACCTGTAGAAGAATTTATTTATAGTGAAGAATATTGTGGCGGCATTCGCAATGGCAAAAAAATGAAAGCAGTAGTTGCAGGTGGTTCATCTGTTCCTATTCTTCCAACAGAATTAATTTTAAAAACCGCAAAAGGCGAACCGCGCTTAATGACTTACGAAAGTCTTGGTGATGGCGGTTTCCAAACAGGAACTATGTTAGGTTCAGGTGGATTTATCGTAATGGATGAAGACACAAGTATTGTAAAGAATTTATTTACGTTCACTCGTTTTTATCATCATGAATCTTGTGGACAATGTTCTCCTTGCAGAGAAGGAACCGGTTGGATGGAAAAGATTTTGAAGAAATTTTTAAATGGAACTGCTAATGAATCGGATGTGGAATTATTGTGGGATATTCAAAGCAAAATAGAAGGCAAAACTATCTGTCCATTGGGTGAAGCAGCTGCCTGGCCTGTTGCTGCGGCAATCAGACATTTTAAACAAGAGTTTTTAGATATTGCAAAAAGCAAAAAGTTTGTAGATGTAAGTCATTACGATAAATTATATAAGGTAAGAGCATAAACTATTTTTAATTAAAATGAAAGTAACTATAGACGGAAAAGAAATTGATGTGCCAAAGGGTACTACTATTCTTCAGGCTGCTCGTATGATTGGCCCTGAGGTAGCGCCTCCAGCCATGTGCTACTATACAAAATTGAAAACGAGTGGAGGTTATTGCCGTACTTGCATTGTAAAAGTTACACAAGGGAGTACTGCTAATCCAAACCCAATGCCAAAGCCGGTTGCGAGTTGCCGTACTGAGATTATGGATGGTATGGTGGTTGAGAATTTTATATCTCCCGATTTATTAGAAGCAAGAAAAGGTGTTGTTGAATTTTTATTAATCAATCATCCTTTAGATTGTCCGGTTTGTGATCAAGCGGGCGAATGTAAGTTACAAGATTTGGGTTACGAAAATGGATCTGCAAAAACACGTTACGAATTCAAACGTCGTGAATACGAAATGATCGACATTGGTGATAAAATTAAGTTACACATGACACGCTGTATCCTTTGTTATCGTTGCGTTAAAGTGTGTGATCAAATTACTGATAATCGTGTGCATGGCGTTGTTCATCGTGGCGATGCTTCTGAGATCTCTACATATATTGAAAAAATAATTGATAACGATTTTTCCGGAAATGTAATTGATGTTTGCCCTGTTGGTGCTTTAACTGATAAAACTTTCCGTTTCAAACAGCGTGTATGGTTTACAAAACCTGTAGAGGCACATCGCAAATGCACAAAATGTTCTGGTAAAACGCGTGTTTGGTTAAAGGGTGATGAGGTGTTACGCGTTACCGCTCGTAAAGATCAGTGGGATGAAGTAGAAGAGTTTATTTGTAATGAGTGCAGGTATGATCATAAGAAAACATCTGACTGGACCATTGAAGGACCATCGCATGTTAATCGTCATAGTGTTATTTCACAAAACCACTACGAACATTTAAATGATCTCAAATTGCAAATATTAAAACAACAAAAAGCACTTGGCTTTATGGAAATAAATAAAAGACCTTAAAAAAGCATGGTATCATTTATAATATATAAGTTTATTATTTGCGTTGTAATTTTTGGTATATCCTTAGGAGTTGCCGCATACGCTACTTGGTGGGAACGCAAATTCGCATCCTTTTTGCAAGACCGCGTTGGCCCCGATAGAGCTGGTCCATTTGGTTTGTTGCAACCTTTAGCCGATGGTGGCAAAATGTTTTTTAAAGAAGAGATTATTCCGAATGTATCCAACCGCTTTTTATTTATTCTTGGACCGAGTTTGTTTATGCTTACTGCTTTAATGACAGGTGCAGTTATTCCATGGGGACAAGATTTTATAATGCATGGGAAAACATATACTGCTCAAATAACAGATATTAATATTGGTGTGCTTTATGTTTTTGGAGTTGTGTCTGTTGGTGTTTATGGTATTATGATCGGCGGTTGGGCATCAAATAATAAATATGCTTTGCTTGGCGCCATTCGTGCATCGTCACAAATGATCAGTTACGAAATTGCAATGGGTATTTCTGTAATTGCTTTGGTAATAACTGCTGGTGGCACTTTAAGTTTGAGAGAAATTGTTCAACAACAAGATGCGGGCGTAGCAAATATAGTTTGGCAACCACTTGGTTTTTTAATTTTCTTTATTTGTGCTTTAGCAGAAACTAATCGGGCACCATTTGATTTACCTGAGTGTGAAAGCGAATTAGTTGGAGGTTATCATACAGAATATTCATCTATGAAACTGGGATTGTTTTTATTTGCTGAATACATCAACATGTTTATTTCATCTGCAATTATGAGTGCGTTTTATTTTGGTGGATTTAATTTTCCATTCGCGCAAGAACTTTATCATGCATTAGGATTTGAAGCAGGTTCTATTTGGATAAGCGTAATTGGTTTTGTTGTGTTCTTTACAAAGATTTGCATTTTCATTAGCGTGTTCATGTGGATTCGTTGGACTTTACCGCGTTTTCGTTATGATCAATTAATGAATTTAGGTTGGAGAATTTTAATTCCTCTTTCCCTATTTAATTTAGCACTTACTGTTGTTGTGGAATATTTTAGAGGGCATATTCATTTTTAATACATTAAAAAATGGCAATTCAATTAACGAATAGAAGTGTAGTAGCATCAAATAAAGTACAAAGTTTTTCAGAACGAATGTATTTGCCTGCTATTGTGAAAGGAATGATGATCACATTCAGTCACTTATTTAAAAAAACACCAACTTTAAAATATCCTGAACAAAAACGTCAATACGCACCTGTATATCGTGGTCAGCATGTGTTAAAGCGTGATGAAAATGGAGCTGAACGTTGTACATCTTGTGGCATGTGCGCAGTTGCTTGTCCTGCTGAAGCAATTACGATGGAAAGTGGAGAACGTAAAAAAGGTGAAGAAGGTTTGTATAGAGAAGAAAAGTACGCAACAAAATATGAGATCAATATGTTGCGTTGCATTTTCTGTGGTTTATGTGAAGAGGCTTGTCCGAAAGAAGCAATTTTTTTAACGGACAGAATCGTAGATACAGAATATGAGCGCGGTGATTTTATTTATGGCAAAGATAAATTAGTGGAAAAAATTGACAAACGAATTGACGTGAGCATAAGAGAAACATTGGAAGTTGCAGAATTTAAAAAAATCCCCGGCACAAAACATAATACAATGTATGACGGGAAAGCAATAGATAAAAAGAAACATTAAATAAATTGACGATGTGCGTTTATAATTGATAATTTTTCAATCGTAAATCGTAAATCAAAAAATCGTAATTAAGAAATATGTTAGGATATACAATAACGCAATGGCTCTTCGGGATACTCTCCTTCCTTGCGATCATGTTTGGTTTATTAGTGGTATTTAGTCGCAATCCAGTAAATAGTGTTTTGTATTTGGTTATGACTTTCTTTTGTATTGCCGGCCATTATTTATTAATGAATGCGCAATTTTTAGCTATTGTACATATTGTAGTTTATGCAGGCGCAATTATGGTACTCTTTCTTTTCATCATCATGTTAATGAATTTAAACGAAGATACAGAACCACAAAAAACATGGATAACAAAAATTATTGCAGCCGTTGCAGGAGGATTAATGTTGTTTGTTTTGGTTGGCTCTTTAAAAGGCTCTGAACAATTAGCATTAAACGTTCATGGGTCTACACAAATTGGTTTGGTAAAAAATTTAGGCGTTGTATTATTTAAAGACTTTTTATTTCCATTTGAAATTGCTTCTATTTTATTATTAGCGGCATTAGTGGGAGCAATACTCATTGGTAAAAAAGAAGTAAAATAAGATTTGAGAATTTAGATTTAAGATTTGAGAGATGAACAAAGAAGATTTAAAAAATAGGACAAAATGATCAACGGAATTTCAATAAACTATTATATTTTGCTAAGCGCCATCTTATTCATCATAGGATCTATTGGCGTGATGGCTCGTCGTAATTCAATTATCATATTTATGTGCATTGAATTAATGTTAAACGCAGTTAATTTATTACTAGTATCGTTTAGTACATTGCATAATGATGCACGCGGACAAGTATTTGTGTTTTTTATTATGGCCGTAGCTGCCGCTGAGGTTGCTGTTGGTTTAGCTATATTAAGTATGATTTACAGAAATGTAAAAAGTATCGACACCCATTTATTAAATAATTTAAAGAATTAGTATGATCAAATTAGTAGGTTTAGTTCCTCTCTTCCCTTTAATTGGGTTTTTAATAAATGGTTTTTTTGGTAAGAAGCTTAGTAAATCACTCTCCGGAATAATCGGGTGTACTTCTATTTTAGCATCGTTTATTCTTTCATTAGTTATATTTTTTGAAGCACGCCATTTACCCACTCATTCACAAGTTGTAAATTTATTTTCTTGGATCAATGCCGGCGCACTTTCTATTCCATTTGAATTTGTTGTTGATCCACTCTCTACTTGGTTTTTATTGATCATTACCGGTATTGGATTTTTGATTCATGTTTATTCAACATCTTATATGCATGATGATGAAGGTTTCTCCCGTTTCTTTACGTATTTAAATTTATTTGTATTCTTTATGCTTCTATTAGTATTAGGAAATAATTTCCTGATCATGTTTGTTGGTTGGGAAGGTGTGGGATTGTGTTCTTATTTGTTAATTGGTTTCTGGTTTAAGAATACAGATTATAATAATGCTGCACGTAAAGCTTTTATCATGAATCGTATTGGTGATCTTGGTTTTTTACTTGGTATCATCTTAATTTTTGTAACCTTCGGAAGTATTAGTTTTAATGAAGTGTTTGCTAAAGCTGGTACCGCCTCTGAAACAACCATTACTGCAATTGCGTTGTTATTATTTATTGGCGCAATGGGTAAATCAGCACAAATTCCATTATATACTTGGTTACCCGATGCAATGGCTGGCCCAACTCCTGTGTCTGCATTAATCCACGCTGCAACAATGGTTACTGCTGGTATTTACATGATTGTTCGTTCAAATGTATTTTATTCTATCAGTGAAGTTGCCTCTGAAGTGGTTGCTATTGTTGGTGTTGCAACAGCTTTGTTCGCTGCAACAATTGGACTCTTTCAAAACGACATTAAAAAAATATTGGCATACTCAACAGTTTCGCAATTAGGTTTAATGTTTTTAGGTCTAGGTGTTGGTGCATATAGTAGTTCAGTATTTCATGTAACAACACATGCTTTTTTTAAAGCTTTATTATTCTTAGGTGCAGGGTCTGTAATTCATGCAATGGGAGGCGAACAAGATATTCGTAGAATGGGCGGACTCGCAAAACACATGAAAATTACGTTTATGACAATTGCCTTGGGAACAATTGCAATTAGTGGTATTCCACCATTCTCTGGTTTCTTTTCAAAAGATGAAATCCTCGCACATACATATGAGCATAGTCCAACACTTTGGTTTTTCGGAATGATTGCTTCTATGATGACGGCATTTTATATGTTCCGTATGTTCTTCTTAACTTTTTATGGAAATTTCAGAGGAACAAAAGAGCAACTTCATCATTTACATGAATCGCCAGCGGCTATGACTTTTCCTTTGATTGTATTAGCTATTTTATCGGTAGTTGGTGGACTGTTAGGTCTGCCCGAATTTTGGCACATGCCTAATTTCATCGGCGAACATTTAGAGCCATTGATCATTCGTAAAAATCCAAGTACATTGCCCCATGATACAGAGTGGATGTTAATGGGTATTGCAGTTTTAGCGGCAGCAGTAACTATTTATGTAGCTTATGTAATTTATCGTCAACGTAATATTATTCCATTAAAAGAAGGAGACAAAATGCCTGGTCTTCAAAAATTAATTTATCACAAATATTATGTAGATGAATTTTATGATGCAGTTGTAAGAAAACCATTGGATGGAATCTCAAACTTATTTTACAAATTTATTGATAAACAGGTTATTGATGGAGTAGTTGAAGGAGTGGGTAGCACAGTGAAAGGAATCGGCGGTGTTGTAAAATTGGTTCAAAATGGAGAGATTAGTTTTTACATCATTACTATGATGTTGAGTATTGTATTTATTTTATTGTTTACGTTTTTAATTTAAATTAGAGAAGATTTATGTTAGCAGGTTTATTAATAGTTTTTCCTTTACTGGCTGCCTTGTTGGTGTTTATGGCAAAGGGGAAGGGGGCACGAAATTTAGCTTTAGGATTATCAGTTATACAATTTGCTTTGTCTTTGGTTGCTCTATTTCAGCTCAAACATAATCCAGGATCACATCAGTTGCTTTTAAATTGTACTTGGATAAAATCTCTTGGAATTAATTTCGCTGTTGGCATTGATGGCATTTCTATGCTACTAATTCTTTTGACAACTTTTCTGGTTCCATTGATTATTTTATCTTCATTCAAAAATGATTACGAAAAAGAAAATATTTTTTACGGATTAATTTTATTAATGCAAATGGCGCTGGTTGGTGTGTTTATGGCTAACGACGGCTTTTTGTTTTATGTTTTTTGGGAATTAGCATTAATTCCGATTTACTTTATTTGTTTAATGTGGGGCGGAGAACACAGAGCAAAAATTACATTTAAGTTTTTTGTGTACACTTTGTTTGGATCGTTATTTATGTTGCTTGGTTTAATTTATTTGTATAATAATTCCATGTCAATTGCTGGCACAAAATCCTGGGCCATTCAAGATTTAATTAATTCAGGAAGAAGTTTAGGTGAACACCAACAAAGTGCTGTCTTCTGGTTAATATTTATTGCGTTTGCAATTAAAATGCCAATATTTCCTTTCCATACCTGGCAACCCGACACATATGTAACGGCTCCAACACAAGGCACCATGATGCTTTCAGGGATCATGGCAAAAATGGGAACGTTTGGATTATTGAAATGGTTATTGCCAATTGTTCCATTAGGTATTGAGAAATGGGGTGGCGTAGCAATTGGATTATCTATTACAGGCGTTATTTATGGATCATGTATTGCAATCGTTCAAAAAGATTATAAACGATTAATCGCTTATTCATCATTTGCACACGTTGGTTTAATTTCCGCTGGTATTTTAAGTGCAACAGCACAAGGTCTGCAGGGTGCTATGTTGCAAATGGTAGCACACGGTATAAACGCAGTAGGTTTATTTTTAATTGCAGATATTTTATTTCGTCATACCGGTACTCGTGAAATTGAAAAGTTAGGTGGTATCAGAAGTATGAACGGAAATTTTGCAGTTTTGTTTTTAATAATAATGTTAGGAGCTGTTGCGTTGCCTTTAACGAATGGTTTTCCGGGTGAATTTTTATTAATCAATGGTGTATTTCAATTTAGTGCAATGGCCGCAGCTTTTGCCGGCTTATCAGTTATTTTGGGCGCGGTGTATATGTTAAGAAGCTACCAAGGCATTATGTTGGGCGAGAGAAAAGATACGCATAATGCATTTGGATCATTGGATGGAAGCGATAAAGCAGTTTTAATTATTATTTGTGCAGCCATTGTTGCATTTGGAGTTTATCCAAAAGCGTTAACTGATATTGCGGAGCCAGCTATAAAAACATTATTAGAAAACATTAAGTAATTAGAGTATAATATTTATTATGAAGGGATTTTTAGTTATAAGTTTATTAGGAGTAATAGCCATGCTTGCGGAGGTATTCAAATTCAAGCGAATATTGATGCCTGTTATTGTACTTGGAATTTTAGCTGCTTATGCTTTAAATTACATGGAATGGACTCACCCATTCAGCATCCCGTATTTTGATAATATGATCTCTTTTGATAAAATTGCTTTAGCTTTTACGGGAGTGATTTTAATTACAGCTTTCTTCTGGTTTATTTTAGCACACAGCAGTTATGAAAAAGATCCGCATATGGTTGATCATTATGCATTGGTGCTATTCGCTATTACTGGAGCAATCATGCTTACTGCATTTACTAATATGACGACTTTATTTATTGGAATTGAGATCATGAGTATTCCTTTATATGTTTTAGCGGCCAGTAAAAAAGAAAATATTCAAAGTAACGAAGCAGGCTTTAAATATTTAATCATGGGTTCTTTTGCGAGCGCGTTTTTATTATTTGGTATTGCTTTAATATATGGTGCCACGGGATCTTTTGATCTAAAAGAAATTCATACTTATATTTCTACAAACGCTGGCAATATCCCTTCGTTTTTTTATGCAGGTGTTGTGATGATGTTAATTGCCATGTGTTTTAAAATTTCAGCAGCTCCTTTTCATTTTTGGGCTCCGGATGTGTATCAAGGTGCTCCAACAATTATCACTGCATTAATGAGCACCGTTGTAAAAACTGCCGCATTTGCTGCTTTCATGCGTTTATTCATGATTAGTTTTGCTGGTGTAAGCGATGTGTGGTCGCATATTTTAGTTGTAGCAGTTGCTTTGTCATTAGTCATTTCAAATTTAACGGCAGCAGTTCAATCAAATGTAAAACGTGTTTTGGCGTATTCAAGTATTAGTCATGCTGCTTTTATGCTCATGGTTATTCTAGCTAACGTAAGAAGTAATTTATCTGTGAATGCCATTTTATTTTATTCATTAGCTTATTCAATTGGAAGTATCACTGCATTTGGTGTTTTAAATAGTGTCACAAAATATGGCAAGGAAAGTTTTGATGAATTTAATGGTTTAGGAAAACGCAATCCACTATTAGCAGTTTGTATGACAATTGCAATGCTTTCTTTGGCTGGAATACCAATTACAGCTGGGTTTTTTGCAAAGTATTTTGTATTCACTGCTATGATGACTACCTCTTATAAATGGTTATTAATTTTAGCAGTATTAACCTCAGCTGTTGGTGTTTATTATTATTTCAAAGTAATTATTGCTATGTATTTTAAACCGGCCGAAAATCATGAAGCAGTTAAAGTAGAAATCGCTAGTACGCTTGTGATTGTTATAACTGCTTTACTTACTGTGGCTATTGGATTAGTGCCAGGTTATGTGGCAGAGATGTTTACTTTTTAATTGGTTCATCAACCAAAAACCATTCAGCCAAATCTAAACTATGAATGGAATAAAATCTGATATTGATTCAAAAGAAAAGATCGAGAAAATGATTCGTGCTTTTTATTCTTCTTTATTAAAAGATGAAAAAATAAGTTCGGTTTTTGCCAATACCGATTTCGAAAAACATATGCCTCATATGATCTCGTTTTGGAGTTTTGTTTTATTAGACGAAGCAGGGTATACCACAAATGTATTTGATAAGCATGTTAACCTCGGAATAAAACAAGAGCATTTTGCAATTTGGTTATCACATTTTGAAAACACAATTAATTCTATGTTTGCCGGACCAAAAGCTGATCTGGCAAAACAACGCGCGCAGACTATTGCGTTTACATTTGAAAATAAACTGAAGTCGTTAGGTAAATTAAACTAACGATTAACCAACATACATCTTGTTGATAATACCTATTGCTTTAACAAACAAAGCGGTTCACTTTTAAATAAATTTGGGTAAAATAAGAAAGATGAAAATTGTAAATAAATATGTGATTGTATTTTCAATAGCTTTAAGCGCTTGTGTTCCGGCGAGATTATTAGATGAGAATAAAGCTAAATTAGCCGATTGCCAAACAGAATCTGTTGATGCAAAAAAAGGAAGACAAGATGCAGAAAGTAAATTAGCAGACTTAAAAGAACAATCGGTGAAAGATCAAAAAGCACTTGAAGGTCTAAAACGAGATACCGCAATCACCGGAAGTAATTACCGTAACCTCACTCAAAAATATGATAAGTTAGATGTGCTCAATAATCAACTAATGGATCGTTTGAATAAAATGTTGGCAATGGGAGAAAAGGATAATGCTAAACTCAGTGGCGATTTACAAATGACTCAGGAGCAATTATTAAAGAAACAAGATGAATTAAAATTATTGGAAGCGCAATTAATCATTCAGAAAAAACAATTGGATGATACAGCAGCATTATTAAAAACGCGTGAAGATAGAGTAAATGAATTGGAAGGAATACTTAAACAAAAAGACCAAGCCGCCGCAGACCTTAAAAAGAAACTACAAGATGCATTATTTAATTTCGAAAACAAAGGTTTAACAATCACACAAAAAAATGGAAAAATTTATGTGAGTATGGATGAAAGCTTACTTTTTGCAAGTGGTAAAACAGATGTTCAACCAAAGGGAATTGATGCTTTAAAAAATGTAGCAAAGGTTTTAGAACAAAATCCTGATATTAATATCATGGTAGAAGGTCATACTGATGATGTGCCTATGAAAGGTGCGGGAGAAATAAAAGACAACTGGGATTTGAGCGTTATGCGTGCAACATCTGTTACAAAAATAATGTTGAATAGCGCAAAAATTGACGGTAAGAGAATCACTTCGGCAGGCAGAGGGGATAACTTCCCACTTGATCCGGCAAAAACGCCTGAGGCGAGAAAAAAGAACAGAAGAACAGAAATTATTTTAACGCCTAAGTTAGATGAGTTGCTTAAGGTGTTAGGAGATAATCAATAAATAATAAAATGGGATTTGTTTCAGAATTTAAAGCGTTTGCCTTGCGTGGCAATGTAGTTGATTTAGCTGTGGGAGTAGTTATTGGCGGAGCTTTCAGTAAAATTATTGGGTCTTTAGTTGATGATATAATTACACCTGCTGTTTTAACCCCAGCATTAAATGCTGCACATCTTACAAACCTTTCTGAGCTTATGATTCCGGGCACCGCCATTAAATACGGAAATTTTATATCAACCTGCATTTCCTTTGCCATTGTGGCTTTTGCCTTGTTTATGATTGTAAAAGCAATTAATTCTGCAAAGAAGAAAGAGGATGCAAAACCAGTGCCAGAGCCTGAACCAAGCAATCAAGAAAAACTTTTGATGGAAATAAGAGACGCTTTAAAGAAATAAAAGCACTTATAGAGCGGTTTTTTTCTTTTTCTCATATTCATTTTAATATACATAAAACATTACTAATTGAAAATCAATTAATTATGTATATTAAACAATACTTAAACAATGATTAATAAGCATTTAAATGAGAAATGAAATCGACCTTAAACAATTATATTATTAGCGAAACAATGCAAGGTTTAAGTAATTTCATCTAAAGAGTTGTTATCCAGTATTATTTTCATATTTTTGTTAGGTTATTAACATCTAATTAACTTTTATGAAGAAATTAAGCTCCGAAGAGTTTGCACTCCTTCCTATTAAGGGAAAAGGTCGCAGTTCAGCCGTATTTAATACATTAATTAATTTAAAAGAAGGCGAAGGATTATTAATTGAACAAAAAGACTGGAACCGGAAAGCCGCGCCCAGCTCACTTATCAGATACATTGAAAAAAAATACCAAATGAAATTTTCTTTTGGTGCACTTACAAATGGCTCCGGATGGGCTGTTCAAAGGGTGAATGAAATCAAAAAAGAAAATACTAAAACAGAAAAACCTCGCGTTGCACAGCCAAAGCAGAATAATGAACGCATGGAATTAAAATCAGAACTCACATTATTTTACTTGGGAAGAATTTCAATCAACAAAATAGAACGTATTGAAGATACTATTAAAGCAGCGTTTTTATATTTTTGGAAAGCAGATAAAAAAGAAATAGAAGAACTATTTTATGAAGTCATAGATAGCTTGCAAAGTCAAGGACATATTGTGATCGAAAGTGAGAAAACATATATTCCTCTTAAACAAAACTAAGTGAAATAAAAATGCATAAAAAAACCTCAACAAATTCTGTTGAGGTTTTTAATTTTTAGCTATTTACTAAAAGCTTGAATCCCTTGCCGTGAATGTTGATGATCTCAACTTTGCTATCATCTTTTAAATACTTGCGCAACTTGGCAATATAAACATCCATACTTCTACCATTAAAATAATTATCATCTTGCCAAATAGATTTTAATGCAAAACTTCTATCTAAGACATCGTTTTTGTGAACACACAATAAACGTAATAACTGACTTTCTTTAGTGGTTAATTTTTGTTCGTTTGAACCTAATTGCAAAAGTTGTTTTTCAGAATTGAAAGTATAATTTCCAATTTTAAAATTTACTTCTTCACTGTCGGTTGAACGAGCTTTGCTGCTTCTTCTTAAAACAGCATTTACACGCGCTAATAATTCTTCCATACTGAAAGGCTTGGTCATGTAGTCATCCGCACCGGCATTAAATCCTTCAATAGTATCTTCTTTCATGCTTTTAGCAGTCAAAAATATTATCGGAGTATGTTTATCACTTAAACGAATTTCTTTTGCAAGCGTAATACCATCTTTAACAGGCATCATCACATCCAATAATAAAAGGTCATACGTGCCTTTAAAGAATAGCTCAGACCCTTTTTGACCATCTTCAGCTAATTTTGTTTCGAAGCCTTTAGCTTCTAAGTATTCTTGTAATAAAGGACCTAAACTATGATCGTCTTCAACAAGTAGTATTTTGGTTTTAACATTTTCCATGGTTTCAAATTGTTAAATTTTAATTAAAGGTAAACAGAAAATGTGCCAGATTTTAACATTTAACATTTATTTTCAAAAGGAATGGTAATGATAAAGGTACTTCCCTTTCCTACCTCACTTTGAACATCAACTGTGCCGCCATGTTTCTCAACTACTGCTAAAACATAAGATAAACCAAGCCCAAAGCCCTTTACGTTGTGTACGTTTCCTGTTGGCACGCGATAGAATTTATCAAAGATCTTCCGTTGATTCTCTTTACTGATGCCTATTCCATTGTCTTTTACAGAGATTCGAATGCTATTTTCAATGTTTTCGGTTTTTACAGTTATTTCAGGAACATCAATGCTGTATTTAATGGCGTTATCAATTAAATTGAAAACAATATTAGTTAAGTGAACACGATCGGCCATTAATTTGAAACGCTGTGCAGTTAAGGCTGTGTTTATGACTCCGCCTTTTTGACTAATAAGTAATTGCGTATTATTAATAGCAGTATTAATAATTTCATGCAAATCTATTTCACTTAATTTTAATTTGAATTCACCTTTATCAAGAATAGATGTTTGTAAAATACTTTCAACTAAAACACTTAAGCGCTTATTTTCATCACGGATCATTTTTAAATACCTGCTTTGCTTTTCTGGTGTTTGACTTATTGAGGCGTCACTCAACATTTCACTTGCCAGGGATATAGTGCTGATAGGGGTTTTGAACTCATGTGTCATATTACTTATAAAATCATTTTTAATTGTAGATAGTTTCTTCTGTTTTAAGTTTGAAGAGAGAATAAAGTAGAATGAAAAAACAAAAACAAGAATTACAATAACTGACATACTAAGTAAAGTGTACATACCCTTAAAAATATTGCGTTGTTGATTTGGGAAATGAACAATTAAAAAGTACTGATCAATAAAATTGTTATTTGGAGATAAAGAAACTTTATAGTGAACTTCAAGTGAATCTGTATCTACTTTCGCAAACTTAAGATTAGTTTGACTGTGGTTACCCGGAAACAATTTTGTGATGTAGTATTTGTATTTTGTATTGATACCATTATTTTTTAATTCAACTTTAAGAAGCGAATCAATCACTGCGGTATCTATTTTTTGTTTGTAGTCGTTGTAGAAGTCTATAGATGATTCTGATTTAAAAAAGTCGGCACCAATTTTAGAAGAGTTAACCAAATCATTAAACTCCGCAGTTAAATTGTTTTTAGATAATTTAATACTATTTAAAAAAGCTGAAAAAAACAGATTAGATTTTAATGATGAATCCCCTGGAACATCCTTTTGCACAATGCGAGTCGTTTTTTTACCATTACTGTCAGTGGATGTTTCTTCTGAGACTCTAAAATTTAAAGAGCCACTATTTTTCCCTTTAATAAGGCGAGGAATAAATTTACCCTGAATTATATTTTTTATTCTTTTATGGTTTGAAGAAGCGTCTTGTTTTTCAACCTTTTCAGCAGTGATATGAAGTGCTTCATTTACTTTTTGATCGAACACTTCTTTCCGTACATTAAAATCGCTTTTGATCCAATAAATTTGAATGATAATTAAAGTAGCTAATGCCACAGAAAACAAAACAGTAATAAAGATCAAATGTTTTTTAGTCATTTAATTCAAAGGTAATAGATTAAAACTGCTATGGATATTAAAAATTACTAAAATTATAGAGCCGAGATTACTTTGCTTCTCAATCGGGTAACGGCTTCATCGGCAGGCATAATAGTTTCATATGTGTACTTGATATCCTTTTGAGATATAATTTCACCCATTATCCCCGATATAGTAGTTAAATCATTTAAAATAAACATTTGATCTTTATTTAGATCAGATTGCCCAAGCAAAACAATAATATTATCTAATGTTTCTTTATGTTGAAGTATCGCTTTTACAATTCCTTCTGACGGTGTTTTTTTGGAGATCTGACAAGAAGTATAAAATCCTTCAATCCAAACTCCCGCAATAATAAGCGCTGAAGTTGCCGGTCTATTATTTGCTTTTAGAATTTCGTCAGCTTGTTTAAAAGCGATTGTAATAATTTGTAGAGTGGAATCTTTATTATCACGTTGGGCATCCATTCTATCAAACATCGATTGATCGAATGCTTTGTTAACGCCTAATTTTTGTGAAAGAGAATTAACGCATTTCAAGAATAAAATACTTTCTTGTGTTTGCTCAAAAACTCCAGCTACACTAAGATCGGAACCATATACGCCCAAATTTAAAGCGATGAAGGTTTCAGTATTATAATTTTTTACGTTATCGGGTTGGTTTAATATTTCTGTATCGTAATCTAATTTATTTTCGGCAACTAGTTTTAAAAGTTCTTTTCTATCCGGAAGAGAATTAAAAACATTTTGTGCGCTTAATTTTGTTTTTTCAACGGCCTTAACAGTACTATCACTAATAACTGTTTCTTCATCCTGTTTTTCTGCACTACTACCACATGAGAATAACAAACATCCAACCAATAAAACAAGTATATAATTAAATAATAACTTCATACGTTAAAGCAAATGTAATCATTTTTTTATTTTTTCACACCGTTATCGTAGTTTATTCGGCTAATCTCTTTACCACTTTTGTCGTAAAAAATCCATTCTCCATGGGCAACACTTTGAACCTTGCCTTTGCGAGAGTCGCTTACCACCTTATAGTTGGTGATACTTTGAAGTTTTGCATTTGTATAATAACTACGGCATTCGCCACTCAATTTCCCTTGTGAAAAATGTTGTGTTTTGTTTAACCCGCCCGTTTCATAAAAATATTTCCATTCACCATTTTGATGGCCTTTTTTATATTTGCCTTCTGTGTCAACAAAGGAGCCCTTTTCGAACCATTGTTTGTATGGGCCATGTTTTATCCCATTTACGTAATTACATTCTTCACGAAATTGCCCACTATCATACCAATACACCCATTTACCATTTTTTTTGCCTTTGTTGTTGTATTTGCCAGAGTAATTCAATTTTGTATTTGCATACCATCCTTTCCATTCTCCGGTAATAGTTCCATTTAAAAAAGAGCCTTCATCTTTTTTATCGCCTGTATCCCACCAACTAAGCCATAAACCATTTTCTTTTCCGTTCATATAACTTCCCTCTTGCAGCTTTTTTCCATTCTCAAACCAAGTTGTCCAAGTTCCTGTTTTTATGTCTTTTTCATAATCGCCCTGACGCCAAAGTTGCCCACCTTTGTAATAATATTTCCAAGTTCCTGTTTTTTTATCATTCAGATAATTACCTTCATATTCTACTTTTCCATTATTGTAATAATAAGTCCATTTATCTTCTCGTAAATCATTTGTCAAAGTTCCTATCATTTCAGGAGTTCCTTCGATGGTATAAAATTTCCAAACACCATTTTTTTTGTTGTTAGAAAAATTTCCCTCACTTTTTAATTTATGATTGATATAGTAACTCGAGTAATAACCATTTAGATTTCCGCCTTCATAAATTGCTTCGTAATCGAGTTCACCATTGGGATGAAAAAAACGCCATTGACCATCTTGCAAACCTTCTTTATAACTCCCCATTGCTTTTATAATACCGTTATCATAAGTTGCTGTTATGCTGCCATTGCCATTGCTGACAAGCATGTTGCCTTTAGAATCCCATAAATTAACTATGTATAAAATGCTATCCTTATATGTTTTATCACATTTTGGTTTATTGTTTTCGTAAACTTCTGTCCAATTACCACAAGGTTTGCCATTGCAGTAATTTTGAGTGCCTTTTATTTTGCCATCTTTGAAATACAAAAAAACACGACCTTCTTTTTTATCCTTTTCAAAAAAACCTTTGCTTTCTGTTTGGCCATTATCGAAGTAGTAAGTCCATTCCCCTTCTTTTTTTCCATTCGCAAAATTTTCTACACTTTTTATTTTTCCATTTTCGTAATAGGTTGCCCATGTACTATCAGGTATGTTATTAGTAAATCTTGCTATTTCGGCTATTTGTCCGTTTTTATAATGATAGACATTTGTTCCCCATTTTTTTCCTCTTGAAAATTTTTCTGTGGCTTTTAAATCGCCATCATCATAAAAGAATGACCAGGTGCTATCCTCTTTGCCATAATAATAAAATCCTTTTCTGCTTAACTTACCGGTTTTATAGTATTCATAAAAAGCGCCATGCGGCATCCCTTTGTAATAATCGGTTTCAGATTTTAAATTTGTTTGTTCAAGGTCGTAGTACTCCTTTTTTAATTGAGCAGAAGAGAAACCGTAGAAAAAAAGAAATAGGATAAAGAAGGAATTGCGCATGGTATAAAAATAAATGGGATAACGACCAAATAAGCATTTAGTTACAGATTTTGTGAACAAGTAAAAGTTATTTAAAAGGGCTTAAAATAAAGAAGGTGCATATGCTGCACCTCTTAATTTAATTGGAAAATGTGGAAATAATAAACTAATTGTTTTTAAAGAAATCGTCGTAACTCACTTCCTTCGTATTTAAAGAACAAGTTGATTTTATCAATTCGATAACGCGACGCGTATAAATATTTTCAACTATTTTTTGAGCTTCTTTTTCTTTACCCAACAAATTAGCCGCAATTTTATTTATTTCTTCTTCAGAAGCTTGCTGCCCATATTTAGCATATTCAGATCGAATATAGGCTTTGGCTTCATCAGTTGCCTCATTAGGACTAACAACTATATTATTATTTTTTATGATTTTGTTTTCTATTAATTTCCATTGCATAGATTTTGCATACATTGGATATTCTTTTTCCATTTGTTCTTCAGTAATTGGTTTTTCGTTAACTGCCATTAACCAACGTTTTAAAAAAGAATCAGGTAAACTAATATTTAATTTTTCAACTAATGTTTTTTCAATTTCTTGTTGTAAGAAACGATCAGCATCTACCTGAAACATTAACCCTAACTCATGTTTCACTTTGTTTTTAAATTCTTCTTCACTGTTTACAACACCGGGACCATAAATTTTATCAAATAATTCTTGATTCATTTCCGCATCTTCTAGGCGAGCAATATTTTTAACCGTTAACTGTAAATTTACATTAAATGTCTCAGCAATATCTTTATCAATTCCTAATGAAACACTTTTATCTAAAGCGGTTTCGTATAAATCGTTTACATTTAAAACAACTTTCTCTTCTTTTTTAATCCCAACTAATTTCGCTTTTGTAGTTTCATTTTTTAAGCGATCTAAACCAACACTTGTACTTTTAAATACACCACCGGCTTTAATAGCGCCAGTTTCGTCGAGTTCATTAATATCAACAAATACCACATCTTTGTCAGAAGCAGTTTCAGGATTTACGGGCTTGCCGTAATTTCTTCTCACATCCTTGATATATTTCTCAATTAATTCATCATCAATTTTAACTGTTTTATAATTAAAGCTAACAGTATTGCTTAAGGCAACATCAAATTGAGGCGCTAAACCAATTTGATAAATGAATTCAAAATCTTTTTGGTTTGCAAAATCAACCGGTGTTTCTTGCTTGGGTAAAGGATTTCCAAGAATATCAATTTTATTTTCTTCAATATATTTATGAATAGAATCATTCAATAATTTATTGATCTCATCAACCAAAATTTGAGTACCATATTGTTTTTTGATTAAACCTTCGGGAACTTTACCTGGTCTGAAACCCGGCATAGAAGCTTGTTTCTGAACTTTTTTAATACCTTCTTTAAACTTTGATTCATAATCGGCCGGTGTTACTGAAATAGTAATTTCAGCATTTAATTGATCGATCTCTTTCTTGGTGATATTCATCATTGAATTTTTAATTGGGGAGCAAAAATAGTGATTTTTTAGTAATAATTAAGCCTGTTGAGGTTAATCTCAAGCAAGCTACAGTGTTAAAAAAGTGGGGAGTTTAGTCGTCGCTAGGATCTGGAGCAGAAATAGGTTTTGCTTTTTTACTTTTTAAACTCGATGGCCAAAGCACAGTAAGAATTTCGTTATGCACAGTTATCATGGCTTTACTCATGCCGTTAATAATTGTTACGTTTTCATCTGATTTATTTTTCCAGGTACGTTTAACTTCTTCATATGTACCATCGCTTAAAAGGGTAAAAAATTTAATGAGTTTACCTTTCAATACTTCAGCCTTTCCGCTATTGCAAATGGCTTTACTTCCTTGGCGGCTACTAATAATTACATCAGTATAAATACCATCTTTAATTTCTTCAGCACCCCTGTCTTCAAACTTTAAAGCCCATTTATTATAACAGTTTAGTTCTATTTTCTCTTCCTTTTGTGCAAAAGAAATACCAAAGCAAAAAACTAAAAATAAGGTTGTCAACGCATTCTTTTTCATAATCTTGATCAATAATAAGAGTTTAAATATAAAAAAAAACTGGAACACAACATAATAAATGAAATTTTAGCCATAAATTAAAATGAAAAGTAGATAAGCTAAGATCCCCTGAATTCAGCCAAATAGGCCTATTGCTATAATTCATGGCAAGTACATGTTACGGTAATTATGTAACATAAACATGGAACCCACCAAGTTTATAGATACTATCAATGAAGAGAGTTTCTATAAACTTGAAAAAGAAAAACCAAATCTACTCATTGCATCCATATGGTCGCCTAACCGAAAAGTACGATTTAGTAAGTGCTGCAAGATTATTATTTAAAGGATTCATATATTCCTTAAATTCGTATTATGGCAAAACCCAACATAAAAACAGGTCACGTAGTTGCAGGATTAGTTGGATTATTCATTATTGGATCGTTCATTCGTAATTCCAATAAAGGAAAATGCGCTAGTCTATGCATCGGGCCATTGTGTACCGATGTTAATTGCAATTGCCGTAAGTAAAAGTCGGCTTGACCGAAAGAGGGGAAACATTAGATGTTTCCCCTCTTTATTCATAAGTTGTATTGAGTTTAAGCTGGAAAAAATCTTCCCAAATCATTACAATTGATTATTGAAATTGCTGCGTGAACTCTTTTAGTAGATACTGTTATTGGTAGTGTTGCCAGGACAAGCCTTGTCATTTCTACTGCAGTCGCATCAGTTAAGAAAAATGATTTTATTTCAGCACCAGATTTATTCAATAGAAAATTAAATAGATGTTTAGGAGCCTTATAGTAACCTAATACTCCTAATAACAATAATAGAGTATCAACTTTTTTACTAGGAATTTCGCTAGGTGATAAATAATGATTAATGAAATCTTGAATAGTTTTACCTGAATTAGTAGGGTTTGAAGAGTAATTTCTGTAGCTTTTCATTTCTACTAAAGATAATTTCTTGCCTTTTAATAAAATTGCATCCATGCTTTGCAACTTATTTGCATCATTTATACCCAATTTCATAGATAGATCATCTTTGATTTTATCAAAATCCAATACGTTGAGCGAACTATTAGAACAGCAAGTGCATGGAATATGCTTTAACTCCTGCACGACATACCCATGGATTTTTAAGAAGTCAATAAATGCCCTGTCAATTGCTTGATTATGTAACTTTCTCCAGTTAAATATAGTTTTAAAAGATATTTTTGAATATTCAAACATATATCTATTAAACCAAACGATCTCTTATAGGTTTAGATAGAGCTACAAAAACGTCCGAAATATCACTCGTTACGTCCTTAAAAGTTGAAGTATTTGAATCAGGGTTTCTTTCACCAAAATACCATTTAGTTATTCCTTCCGTTTCATATTCCTTTATGAATTCAGGTAATGTACTGAGTAGTGATGGTGAATGTGAGCTTATAATTATAGGAACAATTTTACTTAACTGAACAAGTATCCTGCCGTACTCTACCTCCCAAGTGGGATGTAAATGCACTTCAGGTTCATCAATTATTAATAAAGTTTTGCTATTTAATATATTTTCAGATAGTAAGATATCTAAAATACCAAGCCCCTTAATACCAGATGCAATATTGAAATCAAAAACATTCTCTTGATTTTCTTTCGACAAAACAATACTTCTAGTTGTTTGATCATAAAATAATTTACCACCCACTGTAGCTCTTATTTTGTTTATATTATCTATAAATTCATTAGGCGCTAAATTATTTGCATTATTAACAATTTTATAAACTAAATCATAAATATGATAAGGTAATCCTGCTATTCTCTGTTGAGAAGCATTTAACAATGTACCTCCAAAAGCCAAACTATTAAGAATAAATGTTATTGATTGTATCGAGGTAGGGCTTTCGATATAAACCGCATCATTAAATTTTTCACTCAAAGAACAATCAAATTTTTCAGCTAGATTATTTTTTATAATAATATTAGATCGTTTTCCGTTTTCACCTATTATATTTATATCTAATGCTAAATCTTTATTTTTTATACTATTAATTTGTCTTTTGAAAAGTTGAGGGATTATAACATTGTTATAATAATTTTTATATGCAACTTCAGGCTCTTGAATTCTTGTTTTAATAATATCAATAGTCTTATCTATTGCAGCACTAAAATTAGCAATTACAGATCCTCTAACTTGAATAACTTGTGGATGAGAATTAAGATTTAATAAGTCAATAGTTTTTTTCTCAAAATCTTTAATTTCTAATTCTAAGCTATTTTCACCGTCAGAAATTGGGGAATTAAACGCTTGTGATATTTTATTCAATAATGGGGCAGACTGTAATTGCGGAGTAGAAGAATTTACTAAAGAATATCTTTCTCCATTTTGAATGTGTGAAAATTGCTGTTGTAATTCTTGAAATCTTAATTCTCTTACTTCCCTAGTTGCTTCTTTATTTGTTTTAATTATTGAAAAAATTGCTTTACTCAAAAAAGACTTACCTATATCGTTCAATCCAGTAATGATAGTAAGTCCGTTTACCTCAATCTTAGCCTCATCAACAATACCAATATTTTTAAAATCAAAAATCATAAGTTCAATTAATATACAATCCAAAAGTAAAAATATTTATTTAATAAGTCTTACATTATTTTAGGGCTTAAATAATTGCACACTACGTATTTGATTAAACTAGATAACAGTTTCATTGATAGTTTATACTACGAAATGTGATTAATAAATATATTGTACGATTCAAGAAGGCTTCGTATCTTTGTATAATACACTAAAAATCAATAATTTATATAAGTAAAATTAAAAGAAACATAAAATAGTTGCGTCGCTTACATTTCTCCTGAGAAAAACCGCTAAATTTTAAATAGAGGAAGGAATGGCAAGTCAGGTGCACCCGCATGGGGTGTGTCTTCTTGTCTTATCATTCCTCAAAGTGCTTAGCGGTACTTTCTCAGGGTGGTAAGCTTGAGGTTCACGCCCCTCTTTTTTGTTGTCAGTTATAAATAAAAATAACGAGCCTGTAGAACCCGAAGGCGACAAAAACAAATCATGAAAAAACTTATTTGCACTTTTATGCTACTGCTTGCAATTGTAGTAGTTCATTCACAAAACAAAAATGAAGAAAGGAAAGAACGACTTCGAATTGCTTCTTCAAAAATCAAATCAACAACGCAAATCGCTTACGAATATGTTTGGGATCAAAAAACTGGATCAAAAAAACCTTCTACAAAAGGGGTAAAGATTTCTACAAGAGTTTATGATTTGAAAGGTAACATAGTTGAAGAAATCAGTTACAATCAATTCGGAAATGTTGATTCAAAAACTAGTTACAAATATGATGGTAAAGGAAACAATATCGAATTAGTTGTTTCCAATTCCGACGGTTCACCTATTGAAGAATCCCATTACGAATTTAAAAGAGATACTTTATCACAACTTAAAACCCATAGAGTAAAAGACAACTTAACATATTCCAATTTTATGTGGAATGTTTTTGAAGCTGAAAATGGAAACCGAGTTTTTCATGTGTTCTCTTATAGCAGTGATGACACTACTTTAGTCGGCTCACAAAGAAATGTTTTTGATTCTAAAAACAATTTGATCACTTATTATTCTTACAAAGGAAAATATTTGAATTATAAATATGTTTATCTCTATAATGATAAAGGGAGAATGATTGAAATCAAATTTTATAATAAACAAGAGGAGTTCACTGGTTCGCAAAAATTCAAATATGACTTAAAGGAAAACTTGATCGAAACGCAAAATTGTGGAGCATACAACATACCTTATGAAACAACAGTTTATAAAAATGATCCGAACGGAAATGTTATTGAAGCAATTGTTTATACCGATAATGATTTGAAAAAACCGAAAGCTTTATACAAGTTCAATTATGAATATTATAAATAAAAAAAAATAACAACATGAAATCAAAACATCAAGAAATCATCGACACACTTCATAAAGGAAACTTCTATACAAAATGTCCTTGTTGCAGTGATGAAATTGCGCTTAAGCAAACAGGCTTATTCGACAATGACAATTTTTCCGAAGGAGCACTGGAAATATATCAACAACAATTACAACACGTACAAAATGAAAAAGCTCGACTTAAAAAACTACAGGAACAAGGAACAATAAAGTCTGAGATCGCTGCCAAATCAAGCAACATAGGTTCAATCCTTGAGAGACTTGCGCCGACGATGAAACATTTCAGATTCAACAGAAATGATTGTCGTTCACTCTTTGATCCTATTGACTATGTAATCTTTGAAGGATTATCAACTAAAGGTAGAGTTGATAAAATATTCTTCATTGACATCAAAACAGGGAATGCTAGATTGAGTAAGAAACAAAGAGAAATAAAAACTGTTGTGCAAAATAAAAAAGTTGAATTTAAAACATATTAATAATGAAAAAAGAAATTTTAGAATTCTACGCTTCACTTCGTCAAATATTTGGAGCGTGTCCAAACTGTGAAGAGATTTTCCGTTTGAGTGATTGCAAATTATACCAAAAGGATAATAAAAAACCTGTTATAGATTGGAAAGAAAAAATTGATTCCGAGATTTTACGATTACAAAATTTGGAAGATAGGCTGCTAGAGAAAATTGAACAAGCTAAAGAAGCTGCTAGAGAAATTGGACGGAAAGAGGCTGATCGACAAGTAAAGAAAATCGATAACATCTTTAGCCCACTTAAGCTAAATCCGAATGATGCAAAAGTAATTTTTCATCCAATCGATTTCATTGTCTTTAATGGAATGCATAATGGTATCAGTGATACAGGAATAAAAAACTTGTTACTTCTTGATAGCAGCAGTAAAACGAATGAAAATGTAATAGTTCAGAAAAGTATCGAAGATGTTATAGAAAACAAAAATTACGAATGGTTAACATTACGAGTTGAAACAGATGGAATAATTCATGAGGAATAATATCGAAACTTTTTATTTATTAGAAGATAAATAAAAAACGAAAAGAACCACTGCGCATGTGATTCTCTTCTTAATTGGTTCTAGGACTTTGTTACTCTAGCCAATAATATAAAGTTCGGGTTTTTTGAAGTAAAATTCAAATTCAATCCGAACTTTTTTGTTAAAACGTATAATTAATTCAAAAATAAACCACCAAGTTTAGTAACAAAAAACGAATGCATCCCTAAAGTAGATGTTGCATAACCATCTTTTAT
>Ga0206968_10070_pt1 | contig 27904 bp, 25 predicted proteins | sample Alteio_BWOrgHeat_22_FD_153254 | JGI IMG/M metagenome (GOLD analysis project Ga0206968, IMG submission 153254) | Enriched cells from forest soil in Barre Woods Harvard Forest LTER site, Petersham, Massachusetts, United States -... | ecosystem: Environmental > Terrestrial > Soil > Temperate forest >... | reverse complement strand
CTAAAAATTTAATTCCGATTTTAACGCTAAATAAAAAAACATTTCAAAATAATAGTTACACAAAATATTTTTTGGAGAATAAAAAAAACAATCATTTTTTTGTTCAATTAAAAAAGCGATTTAATTCTATAAAAACACAAATAAATCTTGTGTTTTATTATCATTTATCTAGCTTGAGCAAAGAGTTTCCTCACTGATTCAGAAACTTCAAGACTATCCTCCCTATAAATAGGGCAACATTAAATTATTAATTAAAATACAAAAAGATGAAAAAAATATTTTTTATTCTGGCATTTCTATGTCAGGTTAGTGCAAGCTTTTCACAAGCGAACAAAAAGTTAAAAAATGGCATGTACCTTGTTGACAAAATAGTTTATGACTCAACAAAGATCGATGCTTCAGACACACAAAAAACTCTTATAAAATTTAATCAACTCTTTCTTAAAAATGCACCAGAGAAATCGGTTGGCTTGTTAATATTTAATTCCAATTTTGTTCCACTTGAATTAAATGAAGAGCCGAAACTAATTGATCAGGATGAGAAGAAAAAAAAGATTGAACTCTCGCTTAGTCATGCCGCAAGTGAACAACTGGCTATGTTTACTTCTCATAACGTTATGAAACAAGCTACCTTGGTAATAGATGGTGAAGCGCTTACAGTTCATGAAATAAGAGAAGCTATAACTGGTGGGAAAATGCAAATTACACGATGCAGTGACAATGCATGTGAAATAATTTATGTGAAGCTAAAAGACAGCATGCAAAAGTAAAATGTAAAAGCCTCCCAACTTGGGAGGCTTTTATTAAAATTATGATGAGGTTTTATTACTTAATTCAATTTACTTTCGATACTTGTATTGTACAAACCTCCGAATTCAGAAATGGTTCCATAGTTTTTATCATCCATTACAAAAGCATTTCCTTTTACATGTCCGATATTTACAAAAGGTGATTTTGTTTCCAGCATAGCTCTTTCGAAATCAACTTTATTTTTTGGATCTATACTTACGATAACCCTGCTTTGTGCTTCACCAAATAAAAACGAATCTATTCGGATATCTTTATCAGAAGTAATATGTACTCCTAAATTATTGGCGATACAACTTTCTAATAAATTCAGGAATAAACCACCATCACTAATATCATGAGCGCTCTCAATTAATTTAGCACGAATAATTTTTTGAACTGCTTTTTGAACTTCATATTCTTCATCTAAATTAAAATAGGGTGCTGGAGTTGCTTTTATTTTTTGAAAAGAGTAAACATATTCAGACGAAGCGATATCGTTTTTTTGAGCACCTAATAAATAAATTAAATCGTGTTCTTTTTTAAAATTAATTGACGTTTGTAAATTTTTATCTTCTAAAATACCAATCATGCCAATTGTTGGAGTAGGAAAAACCGGACCTTCATAACTCGACTGATTGTAAAAACTAACGTTACCACCAGTTACAGGTGTTTCAAATTTTAAACAAGCCTTTCCCATGCCTTTAATGGCGCCAACAAATTGCCAATATACTTCGGGATTATATGGATTACCAAAATTTAAACAATTTGTTACAGCGCTTGGAATGCCACCACTGCAAGAAATGTTTCGTGCAGCTTCACTAACTGCAATTGCACAGCCAACTTCAGGATCCGCGTTTACATATCTGCTATTGCAATCAACACTCATGGCTAATGCTTTTTTTGTCCCTTTAATATTTACAATTGCTGCATCGCATCCATTATTTGTACTGCGGTTAATTGTGCCAACCATACTGTCGTATTGATTGTATACCCAACGCTTACTTGCTAAATTGGGATGATTGGCCAAATGATTCATGATCGGTTTTAAATCAGATGGGAGTTTTACATCTTCGGTTTTAAATTTTTTCCATTCAGAATAATAAGCGGGTTCTTTAAATTCACGCTTGTAAACAGGTGCATCTCCACCCAATACCAAAGATTTTGCAGGAAGATCAGCAACTTGTTCACCATTGAAAAAATATTTTAAACGATCGCCTTTTGTAACAACACCAATTTGAACACAATTGAGATCCCATTTATCAAATATTTTTAAGATCTCATTTTCTCTTCCTTTTTTTACAACAACCAACATGCGCTCTTGCGATTCGCTTAATAAAAATTCAAACGGGTGCATTCCTGCTTGACGAGCCGGAACTTTTTCTAACCAAATTTCCATACCGTGTTCGCCTTTTGCACTCATTTCACTAGTGCTACATGCAATGCCTGCCGCACCCATATCCTGCATGCCAATTACGGCATCTGTTTTTATAATTTCTAAAGAAGCTTCCAATAATAATTTTTCCTGAAATGGATCACCAACTTGAACAGCAGGTAGATCTTTTGCGCTATCTTCAGTAAGATCTTTGCTGGCAAAAGCAGCTCCACCCATTCCATCTCTTCCCGTTGAAGAACCAACAATAAAAACCGGATTTCCTTCTCCATAAGAAGTAGCACTCACCATGTCTCCTTTTTTCATAATGCCAACGCTCATGGCATTTACCAAAGGATTTACATTAAAACTATCATCAAAAAAAACTTCACCGCCTACTGTTGGTATACCAAATGCATTTCCATAATCGCCAATGCCTTTTACTACACCTTTAATTAACCATTTTGTTTTTTCACTATTGATATCACCAAAACGTAAGGAGTTTAATTGTGCAATTGGTCGCGCACCCATTGTAAAAATATCTCTGTTAATACCGCCAACACCAGTAGCAGCACCTTGATAAGGCTCTAATGCACTTGGGTGGTTATGACTTTCAATTTTAAAAGCACACGCTAAACCGTCGCCAATATCAACCAAGCCCGCATTTTCCTCGCCTGCTTTTGCTAACATGTGCGGACCTTCTTTTGGTAAAGTCTTTAACCAGGTAATACTGTTTTTATAGGAACAATGTTCGCTCCACATAACAGAATACACCGAAAGCTCAGTGAAATTGGGTGTACGACCTAAAGTACTTTTAATTTTCTCAAACTCTTCTGGTAATAATCCTAATTGTTTAGCTTGTTCTAAAGTTGCAATTTGATTGGCGTATTTTGGTGTGCTCATTTTAAAAAATTAAGGTACAAAGTTAGTGATGTTAGTATTATAAGCAGATTAAGTAATCAACAAAATAAAAACAAATTTAAACAAGCTCTTTATTTGAAAATGTTTGATTTAATGCTTATTTTTAATTCATGTTTATACGTTTTTTCATATTAGCCATATTTATTTCTCCTACTCTCATTTCTCAAGTAGCTAATGATTCAATTAAACTTTTCCCAAAAATAAAATCTATTGAATTAAATGTTGGAGTTACTAATTCTACCGGAGGTTTTAATAGGCTAGTGCCGGGAAACTCGGAAACCAGTGCCTTTGCTTTGCCAGGAATTAAATTAGATGCGGCTTATAATATTCAGATGTATAAACATATGGGGGTAAAAGCCATGTTGGTATATCAAAATAATCAAATTGATGATAAAAGATATTTAAGAGATCTGATCTCAAAAAACCCTTTAAACTCTTATTCTATGTCGGCCGGCGGGTGGAATAATATTGCTGCTATGTTAGGCGTATTTGGAAATTTTAATTTGGGAAAACATGTTCACTTTCAGCCCCGATTTTGTTTTGGATTTAATTATGGGTTATCACCAAAAATTGATTTAACCGTTTCTGATTCTTTAAAAAATGTTTCAGTAATTTCCCAAAAACATGGCAATGCCGTTGCTTTTTCTTTTTTACTTGGAACAGATTTTAAAATTGATCTGGCTAAAAAGTATCAACTTCTTTTTGGTTTTGATGCTTTTTCGAGCGATTTAGTTTTTCAAAATATCAGAGTAGAAAATTCTTCTACTAACTTGGTTACTTTCTTTACAGCTCACCAATCTGTTGGAACCTTAGCTTTTAAAATAGGTATTTGTAAAATTATTAATTAGAAATTAAACTTTTTCAACATAAAAACGTCTAAAAGGTTTATGCGCATATTTTTTTTATTAATCACTTTATTAATTACAGTTTCTTGTTTTTGCCAAACGGATGAAAACAAAATTAAAATTGATACATTAAAGGCCCAACTAAAAAGAGATTCGTTAAAGATTTATCATTTCCAAAAAATTCGTCCCACACTTGGCATTGACAATCGAAATTCATTTATAAAAAACAATCCGGTTAATCTTAACGGAATTCAAATTGGCGTTGTTTATAAAGAAAACAATACTTTTGGCATTGGTTTTTATAGTATAACAGCTAATTCAAAAATTAAAGGGGCCGCAAAGGTAATTGATAATAAATCTACAATTGTTCAAACTTTGAAAATGGGTTATGTTACTTTTTATTATCAGCCCGCTTTGATTGATAAAAAACATTTTGAGTTAGACTTACCGGTTGAAATTGGTCTGGGTAGATTTACTTTAAATAGAACCGACAGTGCTACGGGGAAGGTATTAAAACCAATCACTTCAGGCATAATTCCAATTGGTGTTGGTTTAATGGGAATTTACAAACCCTGGAAAATTATTGGCTTATCTTATTTAATGGGTTATCGTATTGCCACAGCAAAGGATATTAGTTTCAGTGGCGCTTATTATTCATTTGGAGTTTGGTTTGATCTGAGACAAATGATAAGAAATACAAGGTTTTATTTGATAAAGAAAAAGAAATACAAAAAAGAATTAAAGAAGTTAAGTGTTTAAATCTTCTATAAAAGAAGTGCGTTTTCCAAACAAAAATTTCTGAACTTTATACCGTGAAGCATTTTTTAGATGAATTAAATCCGGTTCAGCGTGCAGCCGCACAGGCAACTGAAGGGCCGGTAATGATAATTGCAGGAGCGGGGTCGGGTAAAACAAGAGTACTTACTTACCGTATCGCACATATTATGGAGCGTGGTATTGATCCCTTTAATATTTTAGCATTAACCTTTACAAATAAAGCGGCGAGAGAGATGAAAGATCGCATCTCTAAAATTGTTGGTGCAAAAGAAGCTAAGAATTTATGGATGGGAACTTTTCATTCCATCTTCGCAAAAATATTACGCATTGAAGCACAGAAATTAGGTTATCCAAATAATTTCACAATTTATGATACCGATGATAGTAAGAGTGTAATAAAAGAAATTTTAAAGCAATTTAATTTAGATGATAAAGTTTATAAACCATCTTTGGTTTTAAATCGTATTTCGGATGCGAAGAATAAATTAATCTCGGCACAACAATATATTCAAAATACTATTTTTCAAACAGAAGATCGCCAAAGCAATAAACCCTTGTTGGGTCAGGTTTTTGAGGCCTATCAAAAAAGAAACTTTAAAGCAGGTGCTATGGATTTTGATGATTTGCTTTTTAATACAAATGTTTTGTTGCGCGATTTTCCGGATGTATTATTAAAGTATCAAAATAAATTCAGGTATATTTTGGTAGATGAGTACCAGGATACAAATTTTTCACAGTATGTAATTATTAAACAATTAGCAGCGCGCTTTCAAAATATTTGTGTAGTTGGTGATGATGCGCAAAGTATTTACGCGTTTCGGGGCGCGAATATTCAAAACATTTTAAATTTTGAGCGCGATTATCCCGATCTAAAAACATATAAGCTCGAACAAAATTATCGGAGTACTAAAACAATTGTAGAAGCTGCGAATTTAATTATTGCGAATAATAAAGATCAATTTAAAAAATTGGTGTTCACCGAAAATGAAGAAGGTAATAAAATAAAAGTCATTAATGCCAATACAGATAATGAAGAAGGGCAAAAAGTAGCGAACAGTATTTTTGAAACAAAAAATAATCATCAATATCAAAATAAAGACTTCGCTATTTTATATCGTACCAATGCACAATCGCGTTCAATTGAAGAAGCGTTGCGTCGTTTAAACATTCCATATCGTATTTATGGTGGTATTAGTTTTTATCAGCGTAAAGAAATTAAAGATGTACTGGCTTATTTTCGTTTAACCATTAATCATAATGATGATGAAAGTTTAAAACGAGTAATTAATTATCCGTTGCGAGGCATTGGGCAATCAACCGTAGATAAAATAAGTGTAGCGGCTGCCGAGCATAGTATTAGCATGTTTACTGTTTGTGAAAATTTAAAAGATTTTGGTCTCGGAATTAATTCAGGCATTGCCAGTAAAATAGATGAGTTTGTTACTAAAATAAAGTCATTCTCAATACAACTCACCGATAAAGACGCGTTTGATTTAGGGAATCATATAGCCGTAAATTGTGGTTTAATAAAAGAATTGTATCAGGATAAAACACCGGAAGGCGTAAGTAGATATGAAAATATTCAGGAACTATTAAACGGATTAAAAGATTTCGTAGAACAAGAACGTACACCACAAGAAGTTGAATTGAATGATATTATTAAAGAACGTTTAGCTGCAGAAGGTGATACATTATTTGCCGCGTCAGTAAATAAAGAGCTGCGTACCCTTGACGAGTTTATGCAAGAGATTACACTCATGACGGATAGAGATACAGAAGATGATGATGAGCGTGAAGCGGATAAAATAACGATGATGACCATTCACGCCGCAAAGGGGTTAGAATTTAAAAACGTGTACATAGTTGGTTTGGAAGAAAATTTGTTTCCATCGCAACTAGCTTTAAATAGCAGAACAGAATTAGAGGAAGAACGTCGTTTATTTTATGTTGCCGTTACTCGCGCCGAAATGCAATGCACATTGAGTTATGCCAATACCCGTTACCGGTATGGCAATTTAATTTATTGCGAGGCCAGCAGATTTATTGATGAAATAGATGAGAAGTTTTTAGAGTACGAAGTAATTTCCGGCACTAAATCATTTAACGATAATGTATTTGAAAAAATGCGGAATTCTTTTTTTGAAGAGCCGTCACAAGACCTTCCTACAAATTATAAAAGTAACTTTTCAAAAGAACCCAAACAAACAATTGGTTTTAATCCACCCAAAAAATTCATTAGTGTTAACGCCCGTTTAGGAAATGTAAATACCGGTAAGCCAATTGATTTAAGTTTAAATAAAGAATTAAAACCGGGTGATGCAGTTATTCACGAAAAATTTGGCAGAGGTGTTATTCATACTATTGAAGGTGTATGGCCTGAGACAAAAGCTGTAATACAGTTTGAACGCGATGGTGCTAAAAACTTGTTGTTGAAGTATGCGAAGTTGCAGAAAGGGTAGGTTTTTATTTCCTTTAAATTTTGCATTTTTGAAATTATACTATTTGTTTTTAGCTATTACTTTTTCCTTAGTCGAAAACACTTCGACTCCGCTCAGTATAAAATCCATCAAAAAGACAAGCTCAAAAAATGCGCTCACGCACTCTGCATATTTGTAAGATTCGCTTAGAGAAGTAGCTAAAGCCCTTCTCTGCTTATCTAACAAATATACATTCACTCTTCACTCGCTCGCCTTTTGAGCGGGCTATCGCACGTAGATGTTTTAAAATAGTTATTAGCTTGAACTTTTCCTATTTTCTTTAAAATCTTTTCAATTTTTTTTGTAACAATTAATAATTTGCAGCCATTAATAAATGCTATTTGCAAACCAATTTTTCCTGAAATATTATATGACAGTCCGAATTCCCCAACCGCCATATTCTTTTATTGGACTGTACTGGCAAATATACACTTTAGAAATAGAGCCGCAATTATAAACTTTAAATTTTTTGTTGGAACGGAAAAAACTGAACAGAGATTCCTTGAGCATCAATTTTTGTGTCTAAGCGAAGAGAAAAAAATAATGATTGAAAATAATAGAAACAAATGTAGAAACAATAAGAGCATTATTATTCATCGGATTATTGCCATAAACATTTCCATAAATAACTTGGTAAATAATGGCAAAAATAAATTGCCCGTTTATACCCATTAAAATTAACCAAATCCATACTTGATTAAATCTTTGTTTTTCTGAGAATGAAATGGGATTGGAGTTCATGAACTCAGTTTTGTTTTGCCTTCAGCTTTATTGTTTTAATAGATTGTTTTTTGCGTTTTGCTTTTTGCGATCTCATAATTTTCCTGAACTCGGCTAATTCTTTTTCCGACCAAGGTTCAGATTTAATTATTAAGTCAACTTTTTTTGATTCTCTAATTAGTCCCATTTTTTTATGATTTAAAATATTGTGAAACAAGTTTACCTGCTGCTTTTGTGTCTATGAACATTCGGCGTTCATGTATGTGAGTTGCACCAAGAGTTTTTTGATAATGTTCAATTAAGACGGTTTTGCTATCAAAAGCAACGTAGCCTTCATAGCCTTTGTCGAATGAAACTTTACAAGCGTATGCAACCAAATTACCTGGAACACCAAGGTATATTTTATGTTTACCAAGATTGAATTTTGAACTTTCGACAAGGTGCATAAAAACATGATCCTCTTTATCTTCAATGCTCAAAAGCCCTTGAATTATTGTAGGATTATTAGTAGTAGTTAGTTTGAAAATTAGTTTTGATTTGTCTTTGAATTCAGATTTCCAATTGAATTGCCAGTCTTTGCTTTTAATTGTTTCAAAGTCTTTGTCTCTAATACGAGTAATTTCCGTGTCAAAAATCTCTCCAGTTTGAGTGTTTTCAATAGAATTAGTCAATTTGTCAATAACGAAGTTTAAATATTTTTTTGTTTGTTTGCTCACTGTTTAAAGGTACAAAAAATTAAGAATAATTAAAAGGGGTTTTGATTAGTAATTGTTCGTGTTTTATTGATAACACAATAGTTGATGCATAAAACAATGGAAGTAAAAAAGATTATTGGGAGTGATTTGATGTAATAAAAAAACAATTTATTTTATTCTTTTTTTCTTAGTCAAAAAAAGAAGCAAAAAAGACAAGACAAAAATATGCTCTCACGCACTCTTTTAATTTATAAGATTCGTTTATGAAGCGGCTAAAGCTCTTCACAACTCATCTAATAAATTTAAATTCATGCCCTCTTGCCCGCATTTTTGTCGAGCCAACACACGTAGTTATTGAAGAATTTTATCGGTATTATTTAATTTGATGATAGATCTTGTGGTATCTCGGTTTGCCCAGTTACTTTTTACTTTGCATAAATGACACGCAATATAATATTCCTTTAAATCGGTATATCTTTTGCCTTTTAAACACCAATCGTCATATTCCTGATGGTTGAAATCTCCCCAGCCATTGCTTTCAAAATGACTTGTAAACCATTCTTCATTAATATTCCCATCTTGTTTTAAATAACCTCCAAAGACTTCTTTTAAAGCGATTTCGTGCAGTTGTTGATAAGAGAGCGGTGTGTTAGTTGGATGGTTTTTTACCATATCGCGTGGGATTACAATATAGGCACCTTTAAAATAATACCAAAAACCATTAATTTTTTCACCATAAAAATAATCTATACCATCTGAATTTGAAATTTTGTCATTATGTGAAGTTAATAATCCAGTTATTAATCTATTTTTTTCAGAATTAAAACATAAATTGTTGAATCGGTTTGAGAAATTGAACTAAAAGAATTTATTAGAAACAAAGTCGCTATTAAATAACGAAATGGCTGATTAATAAAAATCATTTTATAGTGAGATGTTCTAGCACGTTTTTTATGAAATGTTAATTTTTTCAGAAGGGCTCAAAAGTATCAATTAAAACTAAATACACTCAAATTATTTAGATTTTAGAATAAAATAAATCAAATTGTAAATTAAATACTTATAAATCAATAGCTTAAATTTTAGCATCAAACTCTCAAAGCTGATATTTTGGACTTGCTCAAAAACATAAAATGCAATGAGCTATATAATTACAATAAAATAAAACTATTTTACCAAACACAATTTTAAATAATAGAATTTATATTTGGTACAGATATGGTAATTAATACCTATATTTGTACTAATTGGAAATGATGATCAAACGAGAAATAGAAAAATTATTGAAACAGTATAGTAAACAATTTAGAGCTATAGCTGTTATTGGTCCACGCCAAAGTGGTAAAACTACTTTGGTAAAAAAAGTGTTTCCTAAAAAAGCGTATGTTTCATTGGAGAACCCTGACGATCGTTTATTTGCTGATTCTGATCCCCGTGGTTTTTTAGAAAGATATAAGGATGGAGCAATTATAGATGAAGCGCAACGAGTGCCTGCTTTGTTTAATTACATGCAACAAATACTGGATGAAACAAAAAAAGAAGGGTTATTTATTTTAACCGGCAGTAACAATTTTTTATTGCAAGAATCTATTACACAATCATTGGCTGGCAGAATTGGAATTATTGATCTTTTACCACTTACTTTTCATGAAATTACATCCAGTCATAAAACTTTTTTAAGTACTAATCAACTTATATTAAATGGATCTTATCCCGAGATCTATGATAAAAAAAGAAAAAATGATCTGTGGTATCAAGCGTATATACGTACCTATATCGAAAGAGATGTAAAACAAATCAGGAATATTGATAACACAATTTTATTTAATAAATTCTTGAAATTATGCGCAGGTAGAATAGGGCAACAACTTAATGTTGCTAATTTAAGTAACGAGTGTGGAATAGACATCAAAACAGTTAATTCGTGGTTAGGTATTTTGCAAAGCAGTTATATTATTTATTTACTACAACCTCATTTTGTTAACTTCAATAAAAGAGTTGTTAAATCGCCTAAACTTTATTTTGTTGATACCGGTTTAGCTTGTGTTTTGTTGGGATTAAAAAATGAAAGTGAACTTGAACAATCTGTTTTCAGAGGATCTTTATTTGAGAATTATATTATTTTAGAATGGTTAAAGAAAAAATATAATAACGGTTCTTTATATAGTTTATATTATTGGAGAGATAACAAGGGTATTGAAATAGATTTATTAATTGATTCATCCGGAAAACTTTTACCAATAGAAATAAAATCATCTCAAACTTTTAATGAAGATTTTTTAAAACCTATTAAACAGTGGAATAATTTCAGTAAACATAAAGGTGGTATTTTGGTATATGATGGTAAAAGTTCGTATAAAAGAAGCGATCATTTTGAAGTAATTTACTGGCGAGATCATCTCACTAAAAATAAATTATCTTAAAGAAATTAGTACAGATATGGTAGTTAATTACCATATATGTACTAATCATTTTCTTTTATTTGAAAATTTTGGATCCTCTTCAAAGTAATTAAAGAAGCATAAGACCAATTGGGAAATCTAAAAACAGATTAACCAAAATTAATTTCTTACCTAAAATTTTGGTAAAAGTTTTAGATTGTAATAAGCAGGTAAATGGCTTTCATTATGAGCCAGGTTTTAATCGTAACTAAGCAGGTTTTCAACATTAATATGCAAGTTAATAGTAATCAGTTATATACATGGCTCCTTTATGTTAAAAAAAACAAAAGTTTTTTTGCAAGGCTTCTATACTTTTTGTATTATTGTATGCCTAAACTAGGTTTTTTTGAATTTGTAAAATATTATGAAGAATATAAGATTACTTTTTTTATCAGCTCTCTTAATAACCTTAAGTAGCAGCTTATTAGCACAAAAACAACGCGCAGAAAACAAAAGCCAGGCAAAAGGCGGTTTTAAACGTTTTTTTACTAAAACACCATGGACATTTGGACTTAGCGGACACGTAGTTGATGATGATGGAAAGCCTTTTCAGAATGTATTTAGTCCTTCTAAAGCTTGGAATTTTTTACCTTATCCGTCTCGTATAACTGTTGATGGTTATTACAAATCCGGTTTTAGTTTTCAAGGTGAATTTGCTTACACACAATATAAGATTGGAAGAGATATTAATGATGTGATTACTACTAGTAAATGGACTTTCTTTTCTGCAGACGCCAATGTAAAGTTTGATTTAAATGAAGCTTTTGGACCAACTAATTGGTTCGATCCTTATGTTGCTGCCGGTTATGGTTTCACATTAAGGTCAGGTGCGGTAAAGCCTGCAACTGTAAATTTTAATGCCGGCTTAGGTTTTAATATCTGGATCTATGAAAACTTAGGTTTTAATGCACAGTCAATGGCTAAATTTTCGATGATACAAGGTACTTCTAATTATTTGCATCATTCGGTTGGTATTATTTATCGTATTCAAGGTGGAGCAGGCGCACGCCCAGGTAAATTAGGCAAGCGCTATAAATTTGTGAGCAAAGGTGGAAGAAGAAAATAATTTAAAAAGGAATTAAAAATGAAAAATACCAAATCTTTTATACTTCTATTTGTTTTAGCTTTTAGCTTAAATTTTTCTTACGGCCAAGGGGAATTTATGAGAAAAATTAAAAACACCACATGGACTTTTGGTTTAAGCGATCATATTGTGGTTGATGGTGGTAAGGAAACAAGTTTTCCATTTAATACCAAAGCATGGAATATCGTCCCTTTTCCAAGTCGCATAACAGTTGACGGTTATTTTCAAAAGGGTTGGAGTTTTCAAACAGAATTGGCTTATACCAAATACAAAGTAGGAAATATTATGGATAATATTCCTATCACTAAAGCAGGCACTTATTTTGGAGTTGACTTTAATGCCAAATTTGCTTTTTCACACTGGGCTAAAAAAGAAGGTTGGTTCGATCCTTATGCTACAGTTGGTTATGGATTTACATACAGAAGTTTAGCTATTAATAAAGCTACCGGAAACAATAATCTTGGTTTGGGTTCTAATTTTTGGATTTACAAAGGTTTTGGTATAAATCTCCAGGCAATGGGTAAATTCGTAATGAAAGGTGGTCAAAAATCAAATTACACACAGTATTCTTTTGCAATCATTTACAAATTGCTTGCTAAAAAACGTAATATAGGGGATAAGTAAATTTTGAGATTTATTTATTCAAAAGCTTTGATGAAAATCAAGGCTTTTTTTATGAGTCGTTATTAGCGACTAAGAGAAGGAAGAATTTTGAATGATCCGACTATCGAGATTTTGTTTCAAAGTTTTAAATAATTGGATCAATTTTTTTCAAGAATCAGAGAAAATAATTAATTACCTTTTTTATTTCTTTTGTAACTTTTTTCTTGATAAAAAAGTCACCAAAAAATCAAGGCAAAACGATGCGCCAACGCACTCTGCAAATTTGTAAGGCTTGAATGAGAAGTAGCTAAAGCCCTTCTCAACGTGCCTAACAAATTTGCATTCACGCATCGCTAGCCCGCCGTTTTGCCCCGCCTGCGCACGAGTTGCTTCGAAAGAAAGGTTATGCGACTATCGAGATTTTGTTTCAAAGTTTTAAATAATTGTATCAATTTTTTCGAGGATTAGAAAAAGGATTAACAGACTTTTTTATTTCCTCTGTCACTTTTTTCTTAGTCAAAAAAGTAACCCAAAAGACAAGCTCAAAAAATGCTCCCACACACCCTTTAAATTTACAAGACTCGTTTTGGAAAGTAGCTAAAGCCCTTTCCAACTAGTCTAGAAAATTTAAATTCACTCAACGCACGCACGCCTTTTGAGCAGGCCAGCGCACGAAATGCTTCAAAAGGAAGGTTGTGCGACTATCGAGATTTTGTTTCAAAGTTTTAAATAATTGTATCAATTTTTTCGAGGATTAGAAAAAGGACTAACAGACTTTTTTATTTCCTCTGTCACTTTTTTCTTAGTCAAAAAAGTAACCAAAAAGACAAGCTCAAAAAATGCTCCCACGCACCCTTTAAATTTACAAGACTCGTTTTGGAAAGTAGCTAAAGCCCTTTCCAACTAGTCTAGAAAATTTAAATTCACTCAACGCACGCTCGCCTTTTGAGCAGGCCAGCGCACGAAATGCTTCGAAAGGAAGGTTGTGCGACTATCGAGATTTTGTTTCAAAGATTTAAAGAATTGTATCAATTTTTTCGAGGATCAGAAAAAATAATTAACCACTTTTTTTATTTCTTTTGTAACTTTTTTCTTGATAAAAAAGTCACCAAAAAATCAAGGCCACCTAATTCCACGCACAGGCAATGCTCTTAGCACAGATGGCCAGGTCAGCGCACACGTCTTCGTGGGCAAGGTTTGTAAGGGTATGTTGATAATGTTTCAAAAGGGTATGATTGTAATAAAAACTCTTCGTTTGTAATCAATGTATATCCGATAAACGCCGCGTCCTTTTAGTTTTTTGCAGTTCATTTCTTTAAGCAGCCAAATACTATGGGGTAATTTTTTATTTAAACAGTAAGATCAAAACTTTTTGTAATTTAACCGAACATGAAATAAATTTTTTTAATAACGGAGTAAGCCCAAAATCCGCTGAAGAGTAGGCAAAACAATTTTTCACTTATGACTACTCTACGATTTGGGAAACATGCACCCAAGAATGATTATCGCACTTTGCGATTCAAAAATTATTTAAGTTCAAAACTGGCTGCGCCTCCCGCTACTTATGATACGTTAGCAACGGTTTACAAAAAATTAAAGATCTCTGATCCCACCAAATTATTTCCGATGGACGGAAATGATACCTATGGTGATTGTACTATTGCTGCATTAAGTCACGCTATTACTGTTTATCGCGGCCTTACCGGTGAAAAAAATATTTGGAGTCAACAAAGTGTGGTTAAATTATATATGCACCTCACAGGTGGTGCTGATTCTGGTCTTAACGAACTCGACGTTTTAAATTACTGGCAATCAAATTCAGTTGACGGCGATAAAATTGCTGCCTATACAAAAATTGACACCAAAAATCATACACATATTCAACAAGCTATTCGTTTATTTGGTGGTGTTTACTTAGGTTTTCAATGTCAGGAAAATTGTATCAAGGATTTTAATGCCAAAAAACCATGGACACCTGGCAAACTAACGCAAGATGGACATGCGGTGTTCGCAGTTGGTTATGATAAAACCGGTGTTACTGTTCTTACCTGGGGAAATACTCAAAAAGCGACCTGGGCATGGTGGGACGAGTGTGTTGATGAAGCGTATGCTATTTTACCACCCGAAGCAAAAAAATCTGATTTTGAACCTGGCTTTGATTTTAAACAATTAAAAGCAGACTTGGCAGAAGTAGCAAATTAATGATAATAAAAAAGTCTCCCGACGGAATTTGTTGGGAGACTTTTTTATTTGAACTATTTTAGTCCCATTTTTCTCACTTGCGTACTTTTTGTTGGGATAAAAAATAGCTTGTCTATAAGAGATTATTTCTTTATAGTTTTTAAATTGTAAAGTCTAGAGACATGCTCCGAATGATCACTGGGGGATACGTTTATACGATTAAAAAATCCTGAGAAATTTTTCTCAGGATTTTGAAATGAATTTCAAAAAAAGCGAAATAATTTTAATTCATTACCAAACTATAAAAAAATAGAATCATATAAAGTAAACTTATAATAACATTCATAATAGTTGCAATGTTTTTTGTATCGGTGTTTTTTGTAGCGTAGACTACGCGCATTAATATTATTTGAATTAAAAGTAAAAGATATTTATAGTTTTGTTCTAAATAATTGTTAGGAGAATACATTTTTGATTTAGATAAGTTATCTAAAATCACACATAAAATAAAAATAATTGTTGATGTTAACGCTATATATTTTCGCCTCATTTAATTTAGAAAATCTACCACTCTTTTAGTAGTCTCTTCCACATTGGAACGGCTTTTGTGGAACCTTGACCATAACCATAACCACCATAACCATAACCATAACCATAACCATAACCATAACCATAACCTTTGCGATAATCAGAACCATTAATCAAACAAGCCATGTTTGGCAACCGTTTTTCTCTATTCAAACTTTCAGCTATGCGAAGCAAACGTTTATCTAAATAACCAGCGCGAGCTACAAACACTGTTGCGTCAGCATATTGAGAGATCAATAAAGTATCTGCCACTAAACCAACTGGCGCTGTATCTACAATTATATAATCATATTTTTCTTTAGCAAAAGCAAAAAGTTCTTTTACTTTAGAATTCATTAAAAGCTCAGCAGGATTTGGAGGAATAGGGCCTGAAGGCATAATATCTAAACCATTAATATTTGAAGATGTGAAAATTAAGCTTTCTAAATCTAAATTTTCTTCAGCGACAAAGTTAGTGAGCCCTTTGCGATCTGCCATATTTAAATAAACTAATAATTTCGGAGCACGTAAATCAGTTCCAATCAGTAATACTTTTTTACTTGATAAAGCAAAAGAGGCAGCCAAATTTAAAGCAATAAACGATTTACCTTCTTTGCCTATAGTGGAAGTTACAAAAATTGTTTTACTAAGGCCCTTTCTGTTTTCAGTAATAAATTCAACGTTTGTTCGCAATAATCTAAAACCTTCCGATATATTGGAACGATCATTTTCAATAACTACTAATTTGTTTTTTGAACTTGATTGAGGAATATCACCAAGATAGGGAAGATTCACTCGATCTGTATCTTTTTTGCCATGGACTTTTGTATCTAAAAGATCTATTATATAGAAAATAATAATTGGTAAAATTAAACCAATTAAAAAAGAAGATAAATATATAATCTGTTTCTTTGGAGCAACCATACTTCCATCACTGTATGCTTTGTCGATTATTTTAGCATTAGCAATTGTAACAGCTAATGCAATATTTGTCTCTTCACGTTTTTGCAATAAGTAGAGGTATAACGCTTCTTTGATCTGTTGTTGTCGTTGAATTGTTCTATATTCTCTTTCATATTTTGGAACTGTACCTATTTTTGCATTGATTTCATCTTCTTTTTTTGCAATTTCTTTGGCTTTAATTTGTAAAGTACTTAATAAATTTATTAGGCTTTCTGTTAAAGAAGCTCTTATACTTTTAAGTTGATTGTCTAAGCTTTCAACAATTGGATTTTTCTCACTTGAATTTTTAATGATTCGATTACGCTCCAAAGCTAATTTGTTATATTCATTTATTTGCAAACTTACAGACTCCTCAGTCAATCCTAAATTAGCAGGAATTAAGTCACTTGGTTTATCATGTTTTTTAATATATTCATTTATGAATTCAGCAATCCTTACTTGAGTAGTTGTTTCCATTTGACTCATTTCACTTTCACTTCCAGTTTGAAGAAATAATTTAGCTTCTGATTCAACATCAGTTAATTTATTTTTGGTTTTGAATAATTCCGCCTCACTTTCAACCTCAGTCAATTCAGTTGTTATAAATTTTATCCTTTCAGTAATAAAATCTGCTGTATTTTTACTTACTTGATTTTTATCAGCAATAGCATCTAAATTATGTTGTTTAATCAAATTGTCCACTATAACAGCTGCTTTTTCTACAATAGGATCACGCAGACTAATTGTAATAGCATTTGAATTTTTATTTACTGGATTAATTTTTATAACTCCTAAATATTGATTTACAACTGCATCAATAGGTGAGATAACTACCCTGAAATCTTTGTTTAAATAATTCTCCTTCAAGTAGTTTGTTGAATTGAATACGACTTTCCCGATTTGTGTTAAAATAGTGTCACCAAAACTATAATTTCCAATTAATTTTTCTTCTTCATTTCTTAAAATAAATTTTTTGTTTGATTGTGGAACAATAATAAAGTTGTTTAAAGGAATTTCTTTAATCGAGTCATTTAAGATGTAACTAGCAGAAATAGGAGTATCAAAAAAACGTTCATGTTCAATTGGCCGTCCATAAGAAAAATAAGAAACATTTAGTTTCAGTTCATTTACAACACGTGTCATAAGTGACCTTGATTTTAATATTTCAATCTCATTATCTATATTTTTATTATTCTTTAAAATACCTAAGTCCTCAAAAGTTGATAATTCATCAGGAATTGAACCACCTCTTCTATCATCTTTAATTAAAATTGTTGCACTAACCTCATACAAAGGTGTTAAGTATCGTAAATAAATAAAACCAAAAATAAGACATGTTAGTACACTTATTAAAAACCATTTCCAATGAAACAAATATTTAACCAATAGATCTTTTAAACTATTTTCTTTTGTTTCCTCAACTGAATAATTATATTGTTCTAATTCCATTTCAATTTAGCGCTTTATTAAGACAGCAATTGTTACAAAAATTGAAATCACTGAAATTATTAAACTAACATTAGCAGTAGTGACAACCGATGAGTTAATTTTAGCTCTATTTGGTTCAACATAAACTAAGTCATTTTGTTGTAAATAGTATACTGGAGAAGAAAATAAATTTTTAGAAGTTAGATCTACTCTAGTTTCTGTTTTTTTACCATCAACATCTCTTATTACTAAAACATTTTTACGGATTCCGGTTATTTGTAAATCTCCTGCAATACCTATTGCTTCCAATAAAGTTATTCTTTCATTTGGTATATTAAATGTACCAGGATTTTTAACTTCTCCAAGAACAGTAATTTTATAATTTAAAATTCGAATCAAAACAGTTGGGTGAATTAAGTAAGGTTTCAATTGATCTTTTATTAAATCAATAGCAGCAGTCCTATTTAAACCTGCCAACTTGATTTTACCTAAAACTGGAAAATCAATATCTCCATTAGAATCTATTAAATAACCTGGGGGGGTAGTTGTACCCTGAGAATAACCGCCGTTGTTTTGATTAATATTACTTACTGGCAAGTTAAATGGCTTCATTGTTTGTTCATCCATACCTATAACTGTTATTGAAAGTATATCATCAGTTTTTAGGGTTGGATTATAATTTTTGTTTGTATCTGTATTTCCAATACTACCCTGAAAATAAATCATATTCTTTTTGGAAGTACAAGAGATCAAAAAAGAAAGGAATATAATTATAGACAAAAAGTGTTTGTTAGGAAAATATGGCATATTTAATTTATAAGTGTCTTTATATTAATGGGATAAATGTAGTTATTTTAAGTGAAATGTAGAAATGTTTACTTGATTGAGATTTTGAGATTTTTGATTTATTTAAGATTTTGAAGAAAAAACAGCGAATTTTTAAACTAAGCGCTTCGTTTCCGTTTAAAAACTATATTAAAAATTGCATTTAAAAAATATTTGCAATCTGTAGTGTAAGGATTTTTCAATTTTTCAACAAGATATTCTCGTTCAGATTGAAGAACCGACTCCACATTGCTTTTGCGATCTAAAGCCACATAAGGTGGAATACAGCCTGGTTTAAATTTGACACGTAGCTCTTGAAGATCGTTAGGTATATCTTGAAAATAACGTTCTGAAATTGGTCTCACTCCAACTAATTTTAATTCACCTTTTAAAACGTTAATCAATTGGGGTAATTCATCGAGCCAATAACGGCGCAAAAACCTACCCCACGGAGTTAACCTGAAATCATCTTTTGGCTTTCCACTTTCCGAATAGCCATTTAAATTTAAAACATAATCTTGTAAATATTCAGCATAAGGATGCATAGTTCGAAATTTATAGACACCAATCATTTTACCATTTTTCCCCATTCTTTGCATCTTGAATAATGGGCCATAGCTAACATGCATATTAAATTCTGGTTCCATAGTTTTTTTAGTTATTACATATGTAATTCCATCTATTGATTGGCTGGCTTCAATTTTGAAGCCGCAACTAACTAATCGCCCCATTACTTCCGCTTTTGAAAGCAGGCGATTACGCCCCCTTGTAAGTAAAAAATATATTTTTTTGAAGCCCCACATTTTTGGAAATACACGTAAGAAAACAAATTCAACAGCGAACCAAAGATTTCTAACTACTGGAATATTTCCCAAACGATGACGTTCTTTTCGTGCCTTAATGGTTTCAAAACAAACAATAAATGTATTTCCATTTACAAGTTTGCTATTCACTTTTTCGAAAAATTTGTTGATATACCGTATGTTGTTAATCTTGCTTAAATTAATAATCGAATTGAATGAATTTCTATTATTAATTATATTGAATTCATTTGTTGTTGAAACAACAAGCGTTTCTGGTGATTCAACTTCCGTATGTTGATTTAAAAACTTAAATGCTTTTATTCCTGCCTTTTCAATTATTAACTGTTTCATAATTTATTATTGAAACTTGTTAAATCTGATTTTATATAAAAGTACTTTTTAATTTTATTCTTAATATTTTGAATTATTAACTCTTTTGTCCATAAATAATGATTGTCATTCCATCTTTGAGGATGAAAAGTAAACATAATCTGATCAGGTAATAATCCTTTACGACACGCTAAAATAATTTCGTCAGTAAAATGAAAAGAAATATTGAATCTAGAATTAACCTTGTCTCTTACACTTTCTTTACTCCCATCCCACTTGCGTCCTGTATCTGTTAAATAGAAAATTTTATCAAAATCAATATCAAAATAAGGCTCACCTATTATTCCAAAATCTTTATAATTATAATTCTTCCAAAGATCTTTCGAATCGAATTTACTAATCGGACTACCGTGCATGCAAATAGTTGAGACAGGTGCAAACTTGCGTAAAGCAATTAAGTTTTTTTCAAAATCTTTAATACCTTTTTTTGAATTGCCTTTACAGGTAGTTAAACACTCATAATGATAGCCAATTTCGTGACCGAGAGAAACAATTTCCTGAATTACTTTTTCATTCCAACTTTGAGGTACTGCCCTGAAATAAAATACACCTTTAATGTTTTTAGAAGCTTGAATTTTAGCAAATGTTAAAGAATTGTATGGTAATATATCAACATCATGTCTTAAAATAATGCTTTTATTTTTCGGAGCAATTAGAAATTCAGTAAACGTTTGAAAATTATATCCTTGCTCAATTAAAGCATTTAATAATTCGATATATTTTTTTATCGTAAAATCCATTATTTAAAATTAAAATCGTAGTTTGGATTTTCATGAATTATCTTAACACTGTTCGGATAGTTTTCAATGAACCAAACTAAGAATGAACTTACATCTATGTTGTTATTTAGCATTTTTTTTTGTGCGAGTTTTGCTTTATTTTTCAAGTCAGTGTCTTCTAAAAGCTCACTTACTTTGGCAATTGCATCATTTCCATTTTTAAAATGATAAACTAAACCATATTTTTCTTGCTCACTAATGGTGCCAGCTTCCATTGAATTTATATATATAGCTGGCGTACCTAGTACGGCAGATTCAGAAGCCATTGTAGCACCCTCGCTTATAAATAGTTTTGCGTATGCCATCAAATGATGGATTTTTGAAGGATGAAGTTTTAATGAAAATTTTTTTAATTCTAAAGGTAATTCCTTTTCTGATGAAATAAATATTTTTCCTTTTGACTTTAAAAAATCAATGAGCTTGATCTTTTCTTGCAGTGAAAAACCATTTTCTCCAATATCATGACTTGCATTCCACGAAACGAATCGAATTAAAAAGAATGGTGTATTTACCTTTATATTTAATTCATGTAAAATATCTTTATTTGGAATAAAGTTATTTGGATGTAAATAAGCTAATTCATGATAGCCATGGTATCTTATCTGTTTTGATCCATAGTTTTTGTGAAAGGCTTTGCTGGTTAATACATGTTTGGTAAAGGGTAAATAAAGTTTAACTTGTTCATTATTTCCAGTATCTTCAAGTGCAATATGTGTTCTTCTCAACAAAGCCGCTGCGTGGGCTGCGTAAGGTGAACCATGACTCAGAAAAATATCTGGTTTAAATACAAGTCCTTTGATTGTTATTAATAAATCAAATTTAAACAAGCCAAAAATTTTCCCAAAAATGGACGTATATTTTTTACCAAATGAATAAAAACCAAACTTATAAGTTTTTAAGAGTTCTATTTCGAATTCTTTTTCACGACAAGTAAATAAAATGGAATGCCCTTTTTCTATCATTTTATTTGCGAAGGGTCTAAATAAATGGACATGTGCTGGATGACCTATATCAATTAAAACTTTCAAATACCTATAAGTTTTTTAAATTTTAAACCTATTTTCCCAATAGAAAACAATGGATTATTTAAGACTTTGATAAATCGACCATGTTCAACTAATTCGCCACCAAATTCAGCTTTATAATTCCTTACTCCATATTCTTCTCCTAATTTACCTGCACCCATTAAATCTAACGTTTGTAACTTTTTATCTATTCCAAAATCAATAGCAGCTAAAATAGAAAGATGGGTAGGAAATATTTTTTTATGATAGTTTCTAACACCACAATAATACAGTGTATAAATTGAGCTTCCATTTAAATAATAGCAAAAAGATCCACCTATTATTTTGCTATTATGAAGGACTATAAAAACTTTGCCAATTGATGATTCAAAAAGACTAATAAAATAATTAAGAGGAGGGAGGGGAAGCTTAACGCGTGTTTTGTATAAATTCGAAAGGATTGAATACAATTCAATAACTTCTTCTTGAGAAACGGCAATTCGATATATAGTTTCAAGTTTTTGCGAAAGTTTGATCTCCCTCTTTCTATTATATTTCATTTCTGATAAAATATCATTCATTGTTTTACCAGTCAATTGAATTTTGTAATTCAAATACGGTACATACTTCCAACCATTGGTTTCAAAATTTAATTGATATTCTTTGTAATCATTAAAATTTCTAGTTTCCAGATAAATGACTTTTTTTTTCAATGCCTTATAAATACTTTTTAATAATATATTTAACGCATCATTTCGATTATTTTCAATTAGAGGGCCTCCGTATATTATGGCTCTTTTTGAGAAATAGCTTTTTATGCCTTTTTCCCTTTGTAAAGTTACAACGCACAAACTAATTAATTTCGCATTTTCTTTTATTGCAAAAACTTCTGCGGAATAGTTCACGAGTGAATTATAGAGAGAATAAAATTCTGGAGTTTGGAAAGGAGAATTAAATTTATTATTTAAGACAAAACTATTCCAATCGGTAAGATTAATTTGTTTATTTAGGAGAAGCTCCATTCTCTGAATTTAACAGGAAGTTTTTAAGTCAATAAATTCTCTGAACCAAAGTTCTAAATTAATCCATTTCCAAATTTCTTTAGAAATATCAATTTCCTTCAATAAGTGTTTGTGATATAATTTTTTTGCTTTATCTGGATTGATGATCTTTCTACTTTTAAAGGAATTGGAATTGAGTAATTCTAAAATGAAATCTTTGAAAAGAGCATTTCTAAACCACTCTGCTTCCGGTGTTTCAAATCCAATTTTATCTTGTCGCATTCTTATTTTTTCCGGTAAAACACCTTTCATTGCTTCTCTCAAAATAAACTTTGTAGTTCCATTTTTAATAATCATTTCTGGTTTAAGCGAAAGAGTTTTTTCAACTATACGGTAATCTAAAAATGGTACTCTTGCTTCAATGGAAAAATACATAGAGTTCCGGTCTTCCCATTTTAGAAGGTGTTCTAACTTATATTCAAAGTGATCTAATAATGCCTGATTTAATGAATTGGAATTATATATTGTTGCAGCGGTTCTTGAATTTGATTTATTTTTTTTATAAAAGGAATTATCTATGTATCCTTTTTCACTCACTCTTAGATTTGTTCGTAAGAATTTTGGCAGAAGAAAATAAATGAATGTTTTTAATCCATAATTTGATTTGTGTATTCTCTTGTAAGCGATTAGTTCTTTAGTAAGAGTTACCCATTTTAATTTTTTAAGTAAATGCTTAAAATATAACCCAAAAAAATAGTGATAGCCACCTAGTTGTTCATCAGCTCCCTGACCATCTAAAGTTACTGTTACGGTTTTTTTTGCTAGTTGCATTGTTTTAAATTGAGCATAGGGAGAGGTGCCAGGAATTGGCTCAGCATGCGCTTTAATAAAACAATTCATATCGGCAAATAATGTTTCAGCGGACGGTGTTATAAAATGCATGTTTTTTAATTTATTTGTATATAAATTAATAAATTCACTTTCATCACCAATATCTCCATTTTTATATACCGCTGAAAATGTATTAATATTAGTTTGATTAAAATTACCTAGAACTATTGACAATATTGAAGAAGAATCTAAGCCTCCGCTAAAACAGATACCGATTGGAACATCACTCCTTAAACGTAAACGGATAGAATCAATTAGTAAACTTTTATACTCTTCCTTATTTTGAAAAGGTTTTTTTAAATTTGATTTTAAATTGTACCATTCATTTATTTTAGTACTGCTGTTTTTAATTGTAATTGAATGTCCGTGTTTTAACTTAAAAATATTTTCAAAAAAAGTGGAAGTATCTTGATCTGTTCTATTAAAAGCTAAGTAGTCAAAAATGGCATTGTTGTTTGCTTTTGGTTTTTGATTTAATGTAGTTAATAGAGTGGGAATTTCAGAAGCAAATATGAATCTATCTTCAGTTAAATGATAATAGAAGGGTTTAATTCCAAACCGATCTCTAGTGGCAAATAATTCTTTTTCTTGTTTATCATAGATTGCGAAAGCCCACATACCATTTAATCTATGCAAACAATCTTTTCCCCAATTAATATATGCTTGCAATAATACTTCTGTATCTGTTTGAGTAGTAAACTTTACTCCTAGAGAGATTAATTCTTTTTTTAGTTCTTTATAATTAAATATTTCCCCATTAAAAATGACAGTATATCTATTGTCAGGTGAATGCATGGGTTGATGTCCCAATTTAGTAAGATCGATGATACTTAATCTGACGAAACCAAGACCGTAATTCTCATCAATAAATATGCCTTGGTCATCGGGACCACGATGTTTCATTGTTGCCAACATAGAATTTAGTTCTTCCTCATCTACAAGTTGGTTGTTAAAATTTATTATGCCTGAAATTCCACACATTATTTTATGTGTTTTTTGTATAAGGAAATAATTTCATTAGCAATAGTTTCGCTTTTTAAATGATTTATATGATTTCTACCTTCTGTTGGTTTGTTGAACTCAATTGCTTGACTTAATTTTGTGCTAAAATCTAAAATATTAAAATCAGCTAAATAGCATCCTTTTACGCCATGAATTAATGTTTTTACATCACCTATGTTTGTTGAAACTATTGATTTATTACAAGCCATAGCTTCTTTGATTACATTTGGTGAACCTTCATGAAAAGATGATAAAACAATAACATCTGCCGCATTATATAAGTATGGCATTAAAGAATTGTCTACATTATTAAGAGATTGCAAACAAATATCCTTTCGGTTGAGTTCGGCGAAAGCTAATTCAGTTAATTTATAGTTTTTTTCTTTTCTTTTTGGATCTGCAGCAAAAAGGATATGTTTTTTTGTTTTATCCCAATTTAATTTATCAAGAGCAATTTCTTTATTAATTGGTTTAAATTGCTCGAAATTAACCCCATTTGGAATTACATGTATTGTATTAATTGACAACATTTTTTTCATCTCATCGGATTTAACAATTGTTTCTTTCCAAATTTTTTTGATAAAGAAAATTGTTATTTGCCTAAAAAAAGAGCTTTCAATAATATCGCTTCCCATTAATGAAACTACTAGTGGCTTAGCCCCTGCAAAAGTTGCTACAAAACCACAAAACGAATAATGTGCATGAACTATATCATATTGGTATCGCTTTAGATGCTTTCTCAATCTAATAATATTGTATAAATATCCAAAAACACCTTTTTTATTAATTGTGAAGTAACTTATTTCGCAATTAATTTTTTTCAAAGACTCACCTTGATTATATATTATTGGAGAGATTCCAAGTCTGTTATTTCCACTGCTTATAAAAAGTATTTTCATAAGCATTTGTTTAACATCATCATTGTCCAAATGAAATTTCCATTGTCTTTTTCTCCAGTCTTGTTTTTAAAAACAATTTCTTCTAGAATTTTTTTATCTAAAATTCGTGTTAAAGAACCTAAATTATTATTTACATAACCATCGAAGGAGTTATCCTTAAACCATTCCCTCAAAGGTATTCCAAAACCTTTCTTTGGGGCTTTTAAAACAGAATTGGGTAGTTTTTTTCCTATTGTATTCCTGAGAATACTCTTACGCTGCCACCCTTCCATTTTAATGTTTTTATCAACTTTAAACATAAATTCAATTAAACGATAATCTAAAAATGGAACCCTTGCCTCTAAATTATAAGCCATGCTCATTCGATCAACTTTAACAAGATAATCGTTTGGTAAATTATGACTAAAGTGTAGAAACATTAATTTGTAGAAATCATCTTTTAGTTTTGAAGAATTCATTAAGTCCGCTAAATACTCTTCAATATTTATTTTTGATTTAATATCTTTTGTTAGCTCTTTAATTAATGAGAGACTTGTAAATGGCATTTTTGCTGCCATTCTTTCATTAAAAGGTAATTCAGAAGATTTTATTACTTCTGATATTTTGTTTAATTTATAACGGATATTGCCAGTAAAAAAACTAGAAATATAATCATTTGTAAATGGAACAAAGGTTTTAAGTGATTTTGGAAATTGATTAATAATATTAGAGAGTTTAATTCCTTGATATGAAGTATATCCTGAAAGAATTTCGTCACCACCATCTCCAGTGAGAACCATTTTAACTTTCTGAGATGCAAATTTTGAAACATATCCGGTCGGAATTGCGGAGGAATCGCCGAAAGGTTCGTCATAATGAAAAGATGTAAAATTTATTAGGGAATCAAAATTTTCTTGTTGAACCGCTCCCAAAAAATGATCAGTTTTAAATTTAGTCGCAACGTCGTTAGCTAATTTACTTTCATCAAAAGCTTTATCTTCAAATCCGATTGTAAATGTTTTAATTGGATAATTAGAAAATTGTGACATAGATGCAACAATTGATCCTGAGTCTAACCCACCGCTTAGAAATGCTCCAAAAGAAACATCACTTTTCATTCTTAATTTAACGGAGTCATTAAATAGAAATTCAAAAGTATCATATATTTCTTTTTTGTTTTTGAGCATATTATTTTCATCAATTTCCGGAAAATCCCAATATTTTTTTTCTGTTAATTTTCCATCTTTAATAATTAAATAATTTCCTGGCATGAGCTTGTATATTCCTTTGAAAAATGTGTTAGGTGCCGGAATATTAGTTAGTGTTAGATATAATTCAATTAACTCTATCCTTAGTCTTTTTTCAATACCGAATTCAAATAAAGATTTTATTTCAGATCCAAAAACAAAACTCTCATTCCAATTGGAAAAGAAAAGTGGTTTTTCGCCGATCCTATCTCTAGATAGAAATAGTTGTTCCAAGTTGGAATCCCAAAGAGCAAATGCCCACATTCCATTGAATTTATTTTGACATTGTATCCCCCATTCTTCATAACTTTTGATGATGACTTCGGTGTCTGAATTTGTTTTGAATTTATGACCGAGTCCTTTCAATTCTGCTTTTAAATCGAGAAAGTTGTATATTTCACCATTAAAAGTGATAATTTTTTTTCCATCATCGCTGAGCATTGGTTGATCTCCTGTAGCCAAGTCAAGAATGCTCAACCGCCTATGTCCTAATGCAAGATTTTTATTTATGTAAAAACCTTCTCCATCAGGGCCTCTATGAACAATTATATCAGTCATTTTTTTCAAAAGACTTTTATTTGCGGCTCTTTCTTTATTAAAGTGAATATAACCAGCTATTCCACACATTAATTCATAAGGTATTAAAAAATAATTTTAACTCCGAAGTAAGTATATCAGAATTGAAATTATTTAATGCGACAACTTTTCCATTGGTTCCAATTTCTTTTGATTTTGAAGGGTTATCTATTATATAATTTATTCCGTTAACTAAATCATTTATTGATTCCGGTTTTACAATAATTGCATTTTTCTTATCAATAAGAAATTTTGAAATATCACTAATGTTAGTTGCGATAACTGGTTTACCAGTTGCTAACATTTCCCCAAGTTTGAATGGAAACCCTGCGTTAGCATAATTAGAATTAATTCTAGTCATGCATAAAATATCACATGAGCCCATTTTTTTATAAAAAGTAATGTCATCAATATAACCTAGATAATTTATTTTGTGATTGAAAGGGGAATGTTTTATATACTCAATAATGGATGACATTCCTGCTTTTGGAGGTTTACCTGTTAAAATAAGTTCAACGTTTTCATGCTTTTTAGCAACTTCTTCGAATGCTTTTAATAAATAAATAATACCATCTTTTTCTCCGAATGAACCACCATAAAACATTTTGATTATTGGTTCTTTAATGTTTTCATTTGATTCGTTATCAGCGAAATTAGAAACATTAATAG
>Ga0206968_10021_pt3 | contig 28735 bp, 30 predicted proteins | sample Alteio_BWOrgHeat_22_FD_153254 | JGI IMG/M metagenome (GOLD analysis project Ga0206968, IMG submission 153254) | Enriched cells from forest soil in Barre Woods Harvard Forest LTER site, Petersham, Massachusetts, United States -... | ecosystem: Environmental > Terrestrial > Soil > Temperate forest >... | reverse complement strand
TCCCAAGCTTCATCCCTTCAGGGAGACCGGCTTGAATCGTCGCGATCTTCGCGCGCACGGCTTTGGCGACTTCGACGGCATTTGACCCGCGCTGTTTGAGGATACCCAAGCCTACGCCCGGAACTCCGCGAGCACGACTGATGCGCAAAACATCGGCCAGTCCGTCTTCAACACGCGCCACCGCGTGCAAAGCCAAGGGCCGGTAGTTGGGCGTGCCGCCCCGTTGATTGATTATGATATCGCCAAATTTCTCTACCGAATTGGCTTCACCCATGGTTCGCACGAAGAACATATGGTCGCCAAACTGGTCCTCAATTTTTCCCGCCGGCTGCTCGGAATGTTCGTTCAGAACCGAATTGATAATGTCGTTTACCGAAAGTTCGTATGTCTTTAGCTTTTCGCTCGACACCCAGATGCGCAAATTGGGATCAACGTATCCGCCAAGGACGATATCCCCCACGCCGGGCACCATGGCAAATTGGTCCTTCAACCGATCACTGACGTAAAGCATGAGGTCTTTGAGCGGATATTTTTCACTTTCCAAAGAGAGCAGCAGAATGGGCTCATCCTCAGGATTGGTCTTCGATACGGTAATGGCCGTAATCTCGCGAGGAAGTCGAGCCCTGATTTGCGAAATTTTCGAATTTACGTCTTGGACTGCCAAGTCAATGTTCCGCGACATGAGAAGTTCAATGGTGATCGTGCCCTCGCCGTTTTCAGAGCGTGAAGTGACTGTCTTCACGCCTTCCACGCTCATGACGGCATCCTCAACAATATCGACAATTTGTGTTTCAATGACTTCCGGCGCGGCCCCCTCCAGCCGGATATTGACGGAGACGACAGGAAAATCCACGTCCGGCAACTGGCTGATGCCCATGCGGAAAAACGAAATTCCACCAAATACGATGAGAACCGTCATCAGCATCCAGGCAAACACGGGTCGTCGAATGGAGATTTCGGAAAGCATACGGGTTGGCTGATCCTCTGAGAGTTGACTGACGGATGACTTCGCAGTTTAGTTTAGCAAGTTACCTTGTAACCTTCACTCGACGCCCGACCTTCGCCTAGACCTAATTGCCCGGCGCGGTTACGGTAAGTCGACACGATTGCCAAGTTGGGATTTCAGCAGAGCGATCGCACTTGCGGACAACGGATTTCCCGACACAAAGACCATGGCCTGACTGGAGAACTTCTCGGGATCGAAAACGTGATCAGAAAAGTCCGTAATCTTATTTACTCGCAAACTCAGCGTCTGAAGATTTGGCAGATTGTCAAAAATTCCGTCCGGGACTGATGTCAAAGCTCCTTCGTTGAGTCCAAGTTTTTTCAATGTCGTCAGGCCTGAGAATATGTCCGCAGGGAGCGTCGTTACAAAACCGTTTGCGAGACTGATCCTTTCCACCGCCGTGAGGCCCGTGAAAGTTCCGGAGGTGACGGACACAACTCCCCAACTTAAATCCAAATCCGTCACAGCGGATAACCCCACAAAGTCTCCGGATTGTAGGGCAAGATTCGTCAGATCGTCCGGCATTACCGCCAAGGTGCCTGAAATCGTAACTAAATCTGCAAGCGTGATGCTTTCACAAGGGATGTCGAGCGCATCGACGAGCGTGTCGCGAACGCCCTTGCTGCGCGAGCAGACGTCAGCTGAGGTGCAATAGGCGGCAAATGGGCCGGAAATTAGACAGGCTAAGATGAATTTACTCATAGAGCCTAATTGGATACCAACGATGCCCGCCTGGCAACATCATTTGAGATAAGAGTTGAGACTTGCCTTTTGCAGAATCCAGCCCTAATGATGGCTTCTCAAAAGGGGAGAGACGAAAAATGAAATCAAAGACAAACGCCAAGTGGTGGGTTTTTAGCGCATTCCTTCTGATTTTTAGCTTCGAGTTGAATCTCTCTCATGCGGATACCACACAACTTTTCACCTTCGGACCATCGCCCGTTGAAATTCACCACGATCGTTCGGACATTTATGCCGGAACCTTGATGATGCAGATCTACTGCCTGAAGTCCGCGGACAATACCTGGTACAGCCACGATTGTGCCGAGGTCACGGTCGATGGAAAACCCGTCGATGGATTTTGGCAATTTGAGAGCACGCAGAAAAACGAGTTCACGGTCCCTCCGATTTCTATTCTTTATCACAAAGAAGCTGCGGATGCCCTCTGTGTGGGCATGAAGGTCTTGTTCAAAGGTTGCGCGCCGGAGCAGGGATGCTCGAATACCTACGATTATCAGCTCTATCGGGACCAAGAAGACCGTTACACGTTTTTATCTTATTGCACTGTGGACACTTTGCCGGCGCAGTTTTCGGACGTGGCATTTTTTGCCCATCGTCGCGTAAAGACGTTTGATGAATTCAAAGCCGGCATGCGCTCTGTTCGCTTGGAATTGAACGAGCCTAAAAAGTAGCAGGTCGCGCCGTTAAGCTGAATCTCGGCCATGATAGTCGGCCGCTGGCGACCCTCTACCCTTTCCTCAGTCAACTAAGTTGCACAGGACGCTAAGCTGACCGCCAGGCTTACTCAGGTTATTGAGATTCACCGTTACCAACTTGCTTGCCGTCAATACATCTTTAGCGGCCGTGAGTTGATCGAGATATGAGTCTTCGACGTTCACATCTGAAGTCTTATCCGTGATTGAAATGCGCACGATCTTCATTGGCATTGAATCCCCCGGAAGAGGTTGAATGGCATCCATGACAATCTCGAAGCGGCCATCATAAGTGGTATGAACCACCTTCCCATAATATTCGGTGGGCGTTTTAAGTTGAAGTTGCATTTTCACGGGTAGATCGTCGCTCTTTTCATGCTGATCGTTCCCATCGACCCAAGTGCGATATTTAATGTCACACTTCATAGTCATAGGATTCGAACCGGCGAAAGCTAATACGGGAATGGTCACAAGCAACGAGGCCAAAATTATCGATTTCATGAGTCCCCCTGTTTTGGCCAATCCATAGCACTACGGACTCAAACGATCCATGAATACCTGCGAATTAGCTGATCTCTGATCCCAATCGGATTTGTTGATTTTGAAAACCAGATCGCCCGCGACCGCGGGTTTTAGATCAGTTACGATACGTCCGCCAATCTTAGCCATAGCCCGCTGGGAGCGCAGGTTCGCCTTTCCCACCAAAAAATAGACGGCCTCGACAAACTGAAAGGCGTAGTTCAGCATGAGTGTTTTGAGCTCAAGATTGCGTTCCCCGCCCCAGTTTTCACGTGTCAAAAACGTGAAGCCGACCAAAACATACGATTTCTCCGAATCGTGATTGGTAAAACGGGAGCTTCCGATGACCTGACCTGTTTTGCCATCACAAACGACAAGTGCACCTTTGGTGTCCATTCCGGATCGGAAATACATTCTGAACCTGTCGAGTGTATAGCGTTCACGGTCAGGGTGTTGTTCCCAAATGAAAGGGTCAGAGGCGGCGGCATAGAGAGCGTCAAAGTCCTCTTCAACAAGAGGGCGCAATTGCAGCGAAGATCCGGTGAGCGTCGGTTGCCAATTCATTTCGCTCCACTGTTATTACCCTTAAGCTTGCGCTGGCAAGGGTAAAATGAACTCCTCTTGACTCTCTGGGGGCGAAAACCGCGTCAGAGGCAAAATATAACGGCGAGAAACAGGATCCTTCATGCGAAATAAATAAGTTTCAGCAAAATAGTGCGTGAAGGTCTGCGTGGTCGCTAATGAGGTGAGAAATTTAAAAAACCACGGATGGCTCGCCCAACCTTTTGTGAGAGACACCGAATAAGTCAGCAAAATGGTGAGCCCGATATAGAAAACGTAAAGAAGCTTACGTCGACTATCCATTGGCTTAACCGCAACCATTGGACCATAAATCGTCATGGCCTCCGAGCCATGTAGTGCCGACGTGGAGAAGCCAGAAATGACAGAAACACTGACCGTGCTGCCAATCAACAGTCGAGGAACTATAAACAATAGTTCCTTTATCCCGCTAGTTTTAGATTGCGAGACAAGACTGACTAGAAGCCCGACCAAAATCCCAACAACGACGAAACACGCATCGCGAGCCACGTTGGCCCAGTGTCCGCTGCTGATCAAATAAAAAATCAAAGAGATATTCAGGAAGCATTTCGTGATCGCAAATGACTGAAGGAGAATTTTGATTCGTTGCAAATTCTTCGCAGAGTAATTCTCGCCAAACTGATTGCGAAAGAGACCATACCATTGAGCCACATAGTGATGGGCCGGCAAAATGTTTTTGACCAATAAAACTATAAACATCACCTTTTGCGGCGGCGCTGAAAATAGCGACTGAATATTAAAGATAAATAGAAAAAATAGAGCGCAAAATAAAAACCGTAGGAGCAGGCCTCTATCGACCATCCGCTGATTCTTCAGCCACGACTGGCCCTGGTCCGTATGACTTAAGAACACGTAGGTCATGGGAATGTGAATAATGCTGCAAAACAAGATATTGGCCACGAGATCCCCGACAAAGTGAAACCCCGACGATTTAAAAACGGGAAGAGCAAACATCATTTCGACGAGCGCAGCCACCAAAAGCAGCAAGGGAAGCAAGAAGTAAATAAAACGTCTAAGGGCCAGAGGCATACTTTAAATGGTAAGAGCCATTGGCCGCATTGGAAACCATTTTTCGGGTACGGGGATAAGAGGGTGGAGTAGACTGGACAAGAGGAAACCTTTTGCGTCGAGTCATGTCCCTCTCGGCAGTTTCACCCAGTCCCTGAGCTCAAAAACGAGTCGGCTGGGCCCTAAGGCCGGATACTGGAATCAATTCGTGGCACGCCAATTGTACTCACTATGCCCGATGAGCCTAATTAGCGTTGAAACTATTGCACTTACATTTAGATCTCTCCTGGTTGCGGTGATGACAATTTCTGCCAACTGTCGTGCTGATCAACGATGTGTTCAGGGCCCACTTCCAAGATACCTCACCAACAACCAGCTACACGCCGCAATCGAAAAGGTTGACGCCATTTATCGGCCGATTTTCCAACTTCAGAAAAGACATTACCTGAAATTCGACTTTCTCAATGAGCACGATAGTCCCCTTCGTGCGTTTTACATAAATTACTTTGTGCACGAGGGATACGGACTCTCCACAATTTCGATCTATGGACTTGATGGAGGTGGATATTTATCAGGTGACGGTTTACTCGCCCTAGCCTGCCATGAATTTGGACATAGAATGGGAGGGTGGCCTGGAGTTCCCTTTGAAGCCATTGAAGGACAGGCAGATTATTTTGCAGCCTCCCGATGTCTTCCTCTCGTATTTTGGTCCGACGACAATCAAGCAATTATCAAAACCATGAAGATTCCCCTGACCGTGAAAAGCAAGTGCGAAAGTGTTCATCTAGATAAGAATAGACAGGCGATCTGCATGCGAACTGCAATGGCAGGCCTTTCACTCTTCCAACACTTTCATTTTACGCCAGCCTGTGCCAAGGCCAATTCGCCAAATCCGAGAGACGAATATTTTCCTGACCACTCCGACGAACCCGCTCCTAGCTTGGACTCCCATGATAGCAATGAAGTGGACAGAACTTATGGAGACCACCCGCAGAGCCAATGTCGCGTGGATACATTTGTCGCAGGAGCCCTCTGCGTTGAAAATCCTCAACTTGAATATTTGCCACCCAACCTCATTAAGCCCGGTCAACTAAATGGAGGGAGTTGTTTTGGCAGTAACAGAATCGGAATAAGGCCATCGTGCTGGTTTAAAACCCCAGAGCATGTCTTGACGGATCCGAATCAATGGTTAGATTACATAAGATAATCAAATGGTGTTCATTGGGGAACCATCTTTTTGGAAGGAACGAGTATCGAACCGCTAATGATTCAAATCTACATCGATGCCGACGGTTGCCCCGTAAAGGATGAGACTTACAAGGTCGCGGCCCGCTACCAAATCAAAGTTTATGTCGTGGCCAATAAGTACCTCACTATTCCACTGACTCCAACGGTGGAAATGATCGTAGTTCCAGGCAAGTTCGACGCCGCCGATGACTGGATCGTCGAAAAAGTTACGGGTAACGACATCGTGATCACGGCGGACATTTTGCTTGCCGAACGCTGCGTGAAAAAGCAAGCGCGAGTTCTCGGTCCCAAGGGAAATGAATTTAATGAAGATAATGTGGGAATCGCGGTGGCAAACCGGGAACTTATGGAAAATTTGCGGCACATGGGTGAAATGCGGGGTGGACCGGCGCCCATGGATAAGAAGGCACGCTCTCAGTTTCTAGGAAAATTAGATCAGATTATTCAAGCCTTGAAACGACAGGCACGCTGAGGAACCTCCCAATCTCATATTGAGAAAAATTATAGCGCGAAGCCCACTCCTTTGACAGTTGCTAAAACATTCCTCAATTTTAAACACTCTCCTCCAACTAGTTTCACTTCAGGGAAATGGCATCGCGGCTGCATTAGAAAGTCTTATCATCGGTTTTTTTCGGGGGGATATCCATGAAACGCATTTTGATCTGCGCTCTCACTGCTTTTGCCTTTAGCTGCTGGTCTTGGGCACACGCCGATTTTCGCCTGTTCGGCGCTTACCAACAATCCAGTTACAGCCCAAGTCACGGTCAAGAACATTTTGATCACGATCAAGACGATGATCACGACGGCGACCATGACGACGACGATCACAATGGTGGGATGTCCTGCCAAACTGACATCCTCTCTACACAATCCGCCGGACCCGCCAACTACCATCCATCCTACGCGGGAATACAATCCACCAAAATTACGATTCAGAATTTTCAACTGCGTGGCGAAGACGGCAGCACCGTAAGCATAACCACTCCCCCAATGCCAATTGATCTCCAAGCCCTTTCGGGTACCGGCCAAGGAATCGCGCTTAGCACCATAGGCGTCACCCTTCCCTCAAATTTTCAGCTCGCGGAAATTCAAAGTGATATCGTATCGCCGGCGGACGCCTCGGTTTCCCCAGTCGACGGTGCAGCCTGTGCGCTGAAAACTCCAAGCAAGATTAATTTTTACACGGCCGCGCCAATTCCTCTTTCCAACGATTCATTCTTGGTCAAGGTTCAATTTTCGCCGCTGAATTCCGTGCAGATTGATGTGAACACGATCACAAGCCAAAACGTCTGCTGCGCCAAGGAATGCCACAACCGGTACTCGAGTCACAGCAGTTGCACGACGACTCCCCTTCCGCCGCAAACAACCGTGTCTTGCGAATTGGAGAACCGGCGGCAGCTGATTACGAGCATTCTTGGAGGGTAAGCCCCTCACTTAAACTGTGAATGATTTAGGATAAATTCTTTAGTGGCGGGGAAGTCTTCTTCTCTCGCTCCGGGAGCGCTCGGGCTGCGCGAGCGCCGCCATTTCCCAAGCCAGGCTTGGCCCAGAGGGCTGACGAGGTCTTGGTAGCGTACGCTAGCCTGTGTCGTTTCGTCTTTGGCACCGGTTGCCACTCCCGTTCCCACAAAAAAGCCAGCCATAAATAAGCCGACGCGAATAGGTGTAGCGCGACTGTAAGTCAGAAGAATTCCGTCTGGCGCGCACTTTTTGTGAACTTCGCGAAAAACTTCGGGAAGCCACATTTCTCGATTCATCTTAAATGAATAAGGATCATAAAAAACAATATGCGCGGCGGTTGGTTCTGCCACTATCAAATCGGTGAAATTCCCGTGTCGCAGCTCCCAAGTAATTCCTGGTTCCACCCATCTGCCAGTTACGAGAATGGAGCGGACAGCATTTTCAAATCCGGTAAAATGCTGAAAGTGGCTGGCGTTATCCAGGGCGAACTGCAGTAATTCCAAATTGCGTTCAAAGCTGACTAAGCGCAGATTGCGCCGCTTAGGATTCGCTCGCGCACAATGAAGTGCGGCCAACGCGTTGGCGGCGGCACCCAGCCCAACATCAAAGATCACCAGTTCTTGGGCAAGATCTTCATTCAGTCGCCGTTGCATGCCAGACTGTTGGATGTAGAGAGAGTTGGCTTCGATCCAGGGACCGACAGGATTATGCATGATCTCTTGCGTATCATTGTCGCGAATAGAAAGCGCCCCCATGCGGGTCGCAACGATCTCAAACTTCGCTTTGATCAAGGTTTACCGCTACCATTTCGCCCGCCCCGCCATGTGTAGGATTTCGCGGAGAGGCCTTTGGATGGTCGGCCTCTGAGGTCTTTGCCTAGAATTCCAAATTGGTTTCCCGCCGATTGGGCTTCCGCCTTGCGCTTGGCCTGCTCAATGAAAAGATTCTTTTTTTCTTTTGGCTCTGCTTTTTCCATCTAAATTAGCACCTATTTCTTGCAACTCAAATTCCACAGAAGCTTAGGGCCGCTAGCGTCGTACACTCCGTAAGAATAAGTCAATTTATTGCCGCTTTGATCAACTTGGACATCGTTGATCACACGTGTTTTGTATTCCGTGGCGTACTCGGTATGATAGTGATCATTAGACACGGTCCCAATCACCTTCTTATTCATATCCAACACGTCGGTTCCATTTTGAATAAAATGTGTTTCAACAAGATAGCTGTGATTCCCGCCGTCACAGTAAAGGTCACCTTGGGTCTTATAGAAATCGTAAGAAGGATAAATCTTATAGGAGTCGGTCTTGCAGGCCACGCTGATATCTTTTCCGCTATCAGGGTGAGCGACAAACGTCCCTGTGCACTTCCAATCCCATGCGAGTTTGGATGGAGTATAGGAAGGAATGGCGAAATCCGGCGGCACGTCGGGCGGATCTTCACCCCAACATTTTAGACCGAGAGACTCAGAGAGACTGCAGGAATTATTGCTGAACGCCCCTACATAAACGGAAGAAACTAGGTATGGAGCAGGAGTCAGCTGCCAATAATCATCGCTTCCCCAGCAGCGCGGGATTTGATTAGCAAGAGCACAAATGTGATTGGTCCCAATGGAAACTTGTTCCACCGAACCAAGATCGGCTGGAATTTTCGTTAACCGCAAATCTTGCGGACTCGTGCCGCCCCAACAAAAAAGCTTTTTGCTCTTGATCGCACAAGCCACAAAATTACCAACCACCAAGCTCTCCACTTTTCCCAAATTTTGAGGGAAGGGGAAGTAATAGCTCTGGGTCTGACTTCCCCAGCAGCGAACATCTACATCGGTTTGCGCACACGTTTGCGAATTCCCAACTCCAAAAGAAATCACATGGCCGAGGTCTTTAGGAATTCCCGTGGCTCCGCGAGGATCATAACCCCAACAACGCATTCCGGAGGTTGTCCAGGCACAGGTTTGCAGGCCGCTGTCAGCAATAGCTATGACCTTTCCCAAATCGCTTGGCATATCTTTTTCATATTTCTCGCCATCCCAACAGTGCAGCTGATCGTCAAGCGTGACCATGCAGGCATGAGTGCCACCAGCAACGAGAGTTCGGACCTTGCCTAATTGCTTCGGAGAGAGAAAATCGCCGCCGATGGCTCCCCTTGAACCCCAACAGGTCACATCGCCATTCATCAAAGCACAAGCATGCGAATACCCCATGCCCAATTGAAAATCGGCGGGCAGAGGCGCTGCAAAACCCCTGGCCGCAAAGAGTAAGGATAATAAAGTAAAAACCGATAGTCTTGTTTGCATACTTTCCCCGAGAAAACAGATTTTATTAACTCTTGGGTGAGGAATTTACTGAAGTCTTTGGGTAAAGGCTAGTCCTCTTGTTCCCCAGTGGCGGATTCCAGGCGCAATGTTCATTTCAATTCTCCACCTGCGGTATACAATATTTGACACGGGTTCGAATAGCGATTAAATCCCTCGTTCTAGTATGGGAGATCGTGCTGAAGCCGGTGGGAATCCGGCACTGTCGCGCAACGGTATTTGCGGAACGTCCGCATAAGTCCGATCGCCTCTCCCATGAGCTAAAGCATCCTCGCGGATTGGGAGACTGCTTTTTGAAAAAAATCCTTTTGTTATATCTTATTACACACGCAGTTTTGGCCCAAGGGGCCCCGGCAGAGATCGACGTCGGTCCGCCGAAAATCATTTATCCCGAAAATTTGTCGATCGTGGATGAACACCAGATCTCCACCCCACGTGCCGGGAGCAGTGAGGACACGTTGCGGACGGTCCCAGGGTTGATCGTCACGCGCTCGGGAGGCCTAGGGCAGCCGAGCTTCATTTTTATTCGGGGTGCGGATTCGGATGGGACCCTGGTTTTGATCGACGGCATTCGGGCGAACGATCCCAGCACGACGAACACGTCTTTTGATTTCTCCACGTTGAGTATCAACAATCTCGACCACATCGAAATTTGGAAAGGCCCGCAGTCGGTGCTTTTCGGCTCAGGAGCGATCGGCGGCGTGATCAATTTCGTCACTAAGAAGGGACACGGGCCGCTCCACTTCGACGTCGGACTTGAGGGCGGATCGTGGAACACCACGCAGGCCGACGTCTCAGCGCGCGGATCGACTGACTCCTGGACTTACTCGCTCGCGGCGGAACGCGTGCAAACGGACGGAATTTCAGTGTCGGACAGCCCTCCAGGCCCGCGCGACGGCGCTTCCGCGGGTTCTTATTCGGCGCGCATCGGGTTTTCGCCCGAGCCGAATTCAGAGATCGAGTTACTAGCCCGCTGGTCAGATAAAAAGGCGGCTCTCGGATTTGCACCCTCAGACACCGCACCGTACTTTATTGAACCGAATCCGTTGAATTATAGGATGAACGATCAGGCCCTGACTCTGAGTTTGCTCGGAAATAAGAGGTGGAGTGAGGCGCTGGCATCGAATTTCTCGCTCGCTCGTTCGGGAATTGAGCGGCGGTACAATCTGGATCCGGATCCCTCCAATACGTCGTGGGTGCGCGGCCACTTTGCGGGCGACGACTACCAAGGCAAAATCACCACCATTTGGCAGCCCAGGAAAAGTTTATCGGTTCAGTTTGGATTCGAGACAGAAACTCAAAGTGCGGCGTCTGAGTACTTAACTAATCTGTCCACTTCACTACAACCTCACAAGTGGGCGACGATCACTGGAGGCTTCGCGCGCGTTCAAATGGATCAGCAATTTTACTTTATGACGTGCGGTTTTCGTAATGACGACTCCTCCATGTTCGGCGGGCAAAGCAGCTATGAAATTTCGCCCGGCCTCCATCTCACCGAGAATACGGACTTTTCGGTGAGAGCGGCGACGAGTTACAAGCAGCCCTCGCTCTACCAACTCTTCGCGCCGATCTATGGAAACCCGAGCCTTGAGCCTCAGCAAGTCGATGGTTATGAAGCCTCACTCTCGCGTTATTTATTGGCCAAGGCGCTGCGGTTTGAAGTCACTGGATTTCGCTACCATTACAAAAATTTGGTTCAATTTGAGGCAAACCACTACGACAACGTCGGTTCGGCCGATACAAGTGGCGTGGAGGGTGTTATAGGATTTCAACATCAAATTCTCCGTTTGGATGCCGGATACACTTATCTCGAAACTCGCGACGATAGCTCCGGGCAGAGCTTGATTCGCAGGCCACGCAATCTTTACTCGGGTCGGCTCGAAATCAATCCGTCCGGAAAATGGTCTGGCATGGTGGAATGGACTGGCCTGAATCGCCGCATGGACCTAAACGCCGTGACGAATCAATCGACCGTCAACGCCGGCTATCAAGTGTGGAATGCCTCAGTGACTTGGCAACCGAAGGATTCTTGGAAGGTCTACGTTCGCGCCGTCAATCTATTCAATCAGAACTACGAGGAGGTCTCCGGCTATAGCACCTATCCGCTATCGTTCTATGCGGGCGGGATCTATTCGCTCTAGTGACGAATTGAAGTTCGGTCGCCCGTTCGGTGGCGCTTCTTTACCTCCGAATCGGAGGTAAAAATCCTTCGCGATCGCTTCCTAGTCTCGTCCATTGGCCAAAAGACCCGGTTTGGAACTGGCGGTTCTCACAATGCTGTCATAAAAGGTCCAGAAACCCTTCATTAGCCAGGCAGCTCTAGGCGAAAATGAAACATGGGACGCCTCTTTCTCATGCTGTCATTCCTGCTCAATTTGCCCGCGAAGGCCGCTGACACTTGCGTCCCGGACTTTTCCGAAAAACGTGGCTGCGAACTCACCGAAAACCAATTTCAAACGATTCGATTTTATTTGAAGTGCCGATCGTACAACAAACATGCGGTCTGCCTAAACCGCATGAAAAATGACTCGCAAATCATGAACGGGCAATTTCTAGGAATGACCGATGGCGTGATCCATTCGTTGGAAAAAAATCCCGGCTATCGCGAGAAGTTTGTGACGATGCTGAAAGAATACGCGGATACACTCTCCGATTCCCCGAAGAAGCGGGCCTATCTCGCGCTGATCGCTGTTCTTGCCACGAGAAAGGGCGTGGACGGCGCCGCGGAAGTCGCGGGCACTATGAAAGATGGGCAAGTGATTCGAGAAGTCCGGCATACGCGCCGTCCACAAGATGATCCGACCATAACGAAGATTCACTACGATAGCGATATGGACCCGGCGTGGGATCCGCAGAATCGCGAAAGAGACTACAACAAATTCCTTCAATCGAACACAGCCAAGAAGGTCAATGAGCTGAACAACGGAAAATTTGGAACTTTGGAATTGAACGACGAGCAAAAGGCTATCGTCAAAAAGTTCTTCGATGAGATGCGAGGCCAAGATCTCATTTACACCGCCCCGCTCGATGAGACCACGGACGTCGAGGTGTCTCGATTCCACAAAGGCGATGAACGCGTGAGGGCCATGAGGATCGAAGAGGATTTTTACATCTCGAAAGACGGAGAACTTTGGGATATGGGTCACAATGAGGTGGTCTTCCGCGCGGGAACCCCAAAAGAAAAGATCCGCATGGCCGGTCCTGGTCTCAAATTTTTTGGAGCGTCCGTTGCCGTCGATTTAACCCTCGCCGCGATGGTGCTTTTCGATCGCGAGAAACAGCGCCACGCCGCTTGTGAAAGACTGAGTCCCTTTGTCCCGATGAAGGGTAAACAATTTGACTCGAGCGTTCCCGGTTACACACCGGACTGCCACGAAGTTTGGTATGAAGTCGAAGACAAAGACTGGCCGCTGCCTCCCCCACTCCTGCAGTTCTTCAAACTGGATGAGAAGCAACAGCGCGCGCTGCTCATCTACCAGAGCACGAATCCTCGGGGGATTTGCAACTATCTTTCCCGCGCCTACGACACTGCCTTTCAAGGCACTCCGATGTGCACACCTAAGCCTTCGCCGTCCAAAGCCGTGGAAGCGCATGAGCTTTCCTCGCCCGCGACAAGGTGACCAAAAGTTCTACACCTCCGATCTGACGCGGGTAACCGAGTGTAAATACAACTTTAAGTAAGCATCTTAAACAAGAATTTCAAATACTTCTGGGGACAAAAATGAACCCGCCTCGCCCATTTTTTGGGCGGTAGGATTTTCTTTGGGGGGTATCAATGTCAAAAATGCATTCAAATTTATTGCTCATAATCTTTTGGCTTTTAGCAATTCCGGCAATGGCTGCACCGTCGATTTCGTCACAGCCTCAAGGCGGGAATTACTCCACGGGAAATCAATTTGCGCTTAAGGTAAGTGCATCAGGATCCGGGACCTTGTCTTATCAGTGGTACCAAGACGGAGCCGCAATGGCCGGAGAATTCTTTTACCTAATTTACCGGTCATCCATTCAGGCTGGCGATGCCGGCCGCTATTACGTGATTGTCAGCGATAGTACGGGCTCAGTGCAGAGCAATACCGTATCGGTTACCGTGGACGGCGCCAGTGGCGTTTCGCCAACGGAATCTCCAAGTGGGACAACCATTCCGCCCACAAGTCAAATCATCGACTCAAATGGAACCGTCTGGACCGTGAGCAGCGGATATTCCTATGAAAATGGCGTTGCCGATGGTGGGGCGAATATTACATCGCTGCTTTATTTGAATAAGGTGATTTACGCCAACACGACCTTCTACGGGTGGTGGATGCACACGAGCGTAGGTTGGTCGCAGACTTCAGATCCAAGCAAATCGTCCTCAGAATCTCCAAGTGGCACGACGATTCCGTCCGCAAGTCAGATCATCGACTCAAATGGAACCGTCTGGACCGTGAGCAATGGAAATTCCTATGAAAATGGCTCTGCCGATGGCGGGGCGAATATCACCTCACTGCTTTACTTAAATAAGGTGATTTACGCCAACACGACCTTCTATGGATGGTGGGCACACACGAATGGAGGCTGGTCACAGACCTCGGATCCGACTCAAGGCGCCTCTCCTTCACCGACGCCAGCTCCGGCACCCACTCCAGCTCCGGCTCCTTCGCCTAGTCCGAGCGGATATGGTCCGCGCGTTGCTGTGGGACCGCAGGCTTCGATCACTTGCCCTTCTGGCGCGGTTACGATCAACGGCAACTCGAGCATCCAGAGTGTCGTCAACTCGCATAGCGCTGGAACGAGCTACTGCTTACAAGGCAATTTCTCGGGTCAGCAGGTTCAACCGCACAATGGCGACAGCTTCACTTGTGCTTATGGCACGGTCCTCGACGGTGCTGGTGCGGTGAATGCCTTCCGTGGTCCATCGACCAACGTCACGATTAGAAATTGCATTATGCGCAATTACAATCCTGGCAGCCAACGAGGCATCGTCGATTTCGCTAACTTGGGCGGTTCCAGCACCTCTGTCAGTAACAACGAAATCGGTCCGAGTTCGTCGGGCGCCTGCCTCGAGATTCAAGATTCATCCCAAGTAGTCGCCAACTATCTGCACGACTGCGATCAAGAAGGCTATGCCGCCGAAGGTTCCAACGTTGTCATGACCGATAATCGCATCTCACACAACAATCCGAATGGAAATGTCGCTTGGGGCTGGGAAGCAGGAGCCGGAAAATCTTGGGCCACCGTCAACATGACTTTCAATTACAATGAAGTCGACAGCAATGGCGGTCCAGGGCCGTGGTGGGATACTCGTAACCAAGGTTTTACGATTGAGTACAACCATGTGCACGACAATACGTCGGCGGGGATTTTCATTGAAGTCTCTTATGACGGATTGATCGCCTACAACTTGGTCGAGAACAACGCAACCATGACCGGTAACTCAAATACGAGCTGTCAAGGCGGCAATTGGTACTGGTGTGCCGGAATTCAGCTTGCGTCGAGCGGCGGTTTGTCCGGTTCCGGAAAAATTCTCTCTGTCCATGACAATGTCGTGGTCGCTAACGGCGATTCCTCTCACCAAGGGACGGCGATTACCATCGTGCGGCAGACCCGGTCGGACTGCCCGGAATGTGACAGTATGAACGATCATATTTTCAACAATCAGATCACGTTGAACAACGGAGCGAGAATGGGCGCCATAGCTGACAATGGTGAAAATATCTACCAGAGTTCGTACGGGAATTCGTTCCAAGGAGATACCGTCATCACGAATGGTCAATGCTCTAGCGGTCTCTTCTCGTGGGCGAACAGCCGCAACAGCTTCGCTAAATTCCAGAGTGATGGAGAAGAAACCAGCGGATCTTGTAAATAGACTTCAGTTAGACGGTGGGCACCTTTTTCCGGGTGCCCGCCTAACCATTATCAGATCATTTTTGTTTGACTGTCCAGAACTCGCCGTTGTCTTCGCCGTGAAAACTGACAACTTGGTAGGATTCAATGGATCCGGAAATGTCCATGCCACTGGCGAGAAGGTAATCTTGTAAGGCGCGGGTTCTGAGCTCGCGGGAATTGTTTCCCGGATCATTAAATTCGAATTGTATATCAAATGGAAAATCGATCCGCACTTTCATATTGAGCCTCCGACTAAAGCTTAAAGCGTTCGCGCGCTCGAATCAATGCCGATATCGACGTCTGCCCCGCCCACCTCGCCGATGACCTGATCGACCGGCCCCTTCGATTGCCTCCTTGGCTTTACCTTTAGACATCAAACGACTGTTGGCAACCTCCTCCGAATGATAAGGATGATCGCGATCTATGGGAATAGCTTGCTCAATCACTTTCTCAATGTCGCGTATGAAAGAGCGCTCTTCAGCGTCACAAAATGACAAAGCGATGCCTTCAGCTCCCGCTCTCGCCGTGCGACCTATGCGATGAACGTAACTTTCCGCTATATTTGGAATTTCGTAATTGATGACATGACTAATCTCGTCAATGTCGATTCCGCGAGCGGCAATGTCGGTCGCCACCAAAACACGCACGCGACCTCTGCGAAAATCCTCAAGGGCGCGCTGGCGGGCGCCTTGCGTTTTGTTACCGTGAATGGCTGCGCTGGGAATGCCGTTTTTTTCCAGATTTTCACTCACGCGATTTGCGCCATGTTTGGTTCGCGTAAACACAATCACCCGTTTAAAACTCGGGTCCTTTAATACAAAACGCAGTAGGTCGCCTTTGCGCTTGCGCTCAACATACATTAGCGATTGGTCGATGCGCTCCGCAGTGCTGGAGACGGGCGTGACTTCAACCGTGACAGGGTTGACGAGCATGGAATCAGCCAATTGCTTGATGTCTTTTGGCATCGTGGCCGAGAAAAATAAGTTCTGCCTCCGCTTTGGCAGCATGGCAATGACCTTACGGATGTCATTGACGAAGCCCATATCCAACATGCGATCCGCCTCATCCAAAACAAAAATGTCGATCTTGCTTAAATTCAAATGACGTTGTTCTATTAAATCCAAAAGACGCCCGGGTGTAGCGACAAGAACATCAACTCCACGTTTGAGGGAGTTAACTTGAATACCTTGGCCAACGCCACCATAAACAACCGCATAGTGTAAATTCAAAAACTGTCCGTAAGTTTTAAAGCTTTCGAGAATTTGTATCGCCAGCTCCCGGGTCGGAGTCAATACCAGTGCATAGGCATGGCGCGGCTCTAACCGACGATTCGTATGTGCCAAGCGCTGAAGAATTGGCAGAGCGAACGCAGCCGTCTTTCCCGTACCCGTCTGGGCGCAACCCAAAAGGTCGCGGCCTTCTAGAAGAGGCGGTATGGCGTGACGCTGCACGGGCGTTGGAGTGGTGTAACCAGTGGCCTTCAACGCGCGCTGGAGGGGTTCAATAAGGGCAATATTAGAAAACAATTCGTTCGTGCTCATAAAAATTATTTTTTCTTTCGTTTAGCTTTTTTTCTAAAACTTTCTTCGCGCTCGATCATTTCGGTTAAACTTAAGCTGTCATCCTCGACGGCCTTAATCACCTCATAATCGCCTTTGCTGACTTTAAGAACGTCGATCTTTTTTGCGATCAAAGTTTCTATCTCCTTTAACAATGGTCTTTCCAGCGGACTGCAGAATGCGACCGCGATTCCTTTATTGAAGCCTCGCCCGGTTCTGCCAATGCGGTGAACATAGTTTTCAGCTTTTTCCGGAAGGTCATAATTGATGACATGGGTCACGTCGGAGATATCAATACCTCGAGCCGTCACATCGGTGGCGATGAGGACTCGGCAATCGCCGGCACGGAAGGAGGCCAGGGCCTCGGTGCGTCCGGATTGATCCTTTTCTCCGTGAATGGTCAGGCTCTGCATTTCCGCTCGTTCGAGGGCTTTAGCGACCCGCTCGGCACGCACACGCGTGCGCACAAAGATAATAAATTTTCCGTCGGGGTTTTGGCGAAGATAATCCGCCAGGAAAAAGCGCTTGTCGTCCATTTCGATGAACATCACAAAATGCGTGACATTTTTTGAAACCGGATCGTCCGGAGAAATTTGAATGCGGATCGCGTTGGCGCGAACCTGAGAGTAGGCCAATTTCTTAATCTCGGGGTTTATAGTCGCCGAGAAAAACAAAGTCTGATGGCGATGGATCAGCTTACGTTTAATCGCTCGCACATCCTCAAGAAAGCCAAGACCCAGCATGCGATCCGCTTCATCCAGAATCAGGGTGTCTATCTTCTGCACGTCCAAAAAACCCTGTCGAATTAGCCCGAACATGCGGCCAGGGGTTGCAATTAAAATATCGATTCCAGCCTGCAGCTTCAGTATTTGGGGATCCTGCTCAACGCCTCCATAAACCGCAAAAGACTTAACCTTGGTGTGCTTCGCCAATGAATTAAAAACTTCGCCAATTTGTTGGGCCAGCTCACGGGTCGGCACCATAACTAGGCATCTCACGCCGGTGATCCGCTTGCTCGCCTTGCGACTGTCAATTCGCTCGATCACCGGGATGGCAAAGGCGGCCGTCTTGCCCGTTCCGGTTTGGGCAATGGCCAACACATCCTCACCTTTCAAGATCGAGGGTATGGATTTGAACTGAATATCCGTTGTACGAAAGTAGCCATTGTCATTCAAGTTCCGCAAGAGCTGATCGGATATCTGGTATTTGTCGAATTTCATTTCTTAGCTCCAGTACCCCGATATCCGAGATTTTGTTAGGTTTTTTAGATAAAGGGTAAGCAATGCCCGGTCTAAAGACACTTAGTGCCTCAAAACGCTCAGTAACCTGCCCGTATTGGCATGGGTGGGCTTTGGATCACGGTAGGCTCCGAGCTTCGCAGCCTGACCCTGCCTTGAAATTAATCTTCACTCTGGATTTTACGATTGATCCCCCAATTATCCGGAGTGAATATAAAATCTGTCTAAATTCGTACTGGAGGCGCCCGATGTTCATGCTGTTATTTTTATTGCTGGACATTGTCTATGCTCGAGGTCCGAGCTTTAATTGCAAAGTCAGAACCGCGCCTGATCAAGCTATAGTTTGCGGAGATAATGAGCTCAGCGACTTAGATTTGAAAATGGCACGAGCATACAAGATTTACCTGGCTGACTTTGAGTTGACAGACGCTCAGAGAGCCGATGTTAAGAGTGCCCAACGGTTGTGGATCGAGAGTCGAACCAATTGTGCCGCCAATTCGGATTTATCACACTCCGACAGGAAACATCAGGCGCGCGAGTGTATTCGAGCTGTTTATGAAGATAGGCTGAACCAACTTTTTGCCGACGCCCTAAAACTTACACCAACAGATTCCGCGGACAACCCCAGTACCCAACTGAGTTTACTGGCGCCTCAATGCAGCAGGCCGATCACGGCTGACAATTGGAAGGGTTCTAAAAAGAATCTCGCATACGTTCTTCGCTACCCAGTAGGCGAGCCATTTGAATTCTCGACTCAGCCAAGTTCAACTTACTTTCGGCTGGCAGACACGAGTCCTCCGGATGGCTTAGGCCGCACTTGGAGCTTAATTGGGCGCGCAGATGGCTCGGTTTCCTCGTCAGATTGCCTAAGACAATGGAGTGAGGGTGAAACCAGCTCAGAGAAAGTCGCGATCAATGGAATCAACTTCGTTTATGAACGCTATAAGACGAGTGGGCCTCGCGCTCACTTAGAGTCACGGGCTGTGTACCGAACCTACAATTACGGCGCCTGCCATCAATTTGAGGTCGTGGCCAGTATGAACAGTGGTTCAGATTGCGGCCGGGACGAGACCTTCCTTCGCTCCACTCAGACCTTACTTCGAGAGGTGGTTTCGCATGTTGAATTTGTTAAACGGAAGGCCAACGAAGCTGCCGAACCCAAACGTGAACTTGAGAATCAGCAAGTCGATTTGGAGGAATTTAGATTCACGGCGCCCGGTGACATAGAGGCCGAGAAGGGAGAATTCGCTGGCGCAGACGGGCTCAAGTATTTAAGAACGGAACAAGTAGGGTTGGATAGAAGGCCCACGGCATTAGGCATTTTTATTCAAACGATTGACTCGCCGGCGGCGGCAGCCGCTAAAAGCGCGGCTGCAAACTCCAAATTGCCGATCATGCAAACTACGCTAGGAGGACAACTCGCTTATCAAGTCGGACACCCGCCCGCACCGACCTCTCTATTTTTTGATCACAAAAAGGAAGCTTCTGAGATCCAGCTCAACCACCTTACGCCAAAGGAATTTGATCTTCTGAAAAGCACATTCAACTTCAAAAACTGATTCTTATCCGTCCGCCCTATGCCAGTAGGGCGCTCGGATGAGAATAAACACGGAGATAGAATTTAATAAAAAGATTTCTGAAATAGGTAATCGCTTATGTCCGGTCAGATAACACTGGCGAAGTAAACGAGACCTAAAACAAATCGCAGTGAATTCCAGCCCGTGACGCGCGCTAACACTTTTCCCTCCGAGAAGAACGGACGAGTCCCTCTATCGCATTCTTACCTCCGATTCGGAGGTAAAATCAGGTTCGGGGGCGGAACGTACGAGCTGTGAAAGCTGGGCATAAGCCTTGAATGTCCTCATCTCATTTTTTGCGATCCTCGCTGTGGCGCCATCGCAGACCTCTTAAGGAAGCAAACGACGACGCGGTGGCATTGTCGAGGCGATAAATTTTGCTCACGCGCCATTAACCGAAATGCCCTACCCATCTCATCTAGTTCGTATGGGGATGGATTTCATTATCGCAATATCGTCCTTAGTAGCGGCAATTGCCTTAGGCCTGAGTCTTGCGGTCCATAACCATAAGAGACTCATTGAAACCCACGACTTTCGAATGGAAATTTATCGTCGGAGGAAGAAAGCGAAGAATGAAGCCCTCCGGCGATTTCTAGGGCTACCTGATGATGGGAATTCGAGTAACTCAGCCGCCGCGGAGAGCGAAGCAAGCCCTGAGCGCCAAGCGAACAGCCTGCAGTCAAGCCAACACCTAATTAACTAGCGTGGTTGGAATGAGGAATTAAGAGAGTATCTCTATGCCCCTTCTTAATGAAGAGGCTGACAGCCACCGCCGCCAAAATCGTATTTGTACGACATGTCCGTTGAGCCACAAAAGCTCGGTCCATTGTCTGAATGCCCCGTTGCCAATTGGCATGAGCTATCGGAATAGCAGGTACAGGGTTCAAGTGAGGCCGGGTGAATAGATTGCCGGGTCAACTCGAAAACCGGTTTAACCTGGATTAAGTCGGGACAAAAATTGCTGCCCGCAGACCCGAGTGAAACCAAGTATTTTCGCGCAGAATTTGAAAATGAGACTGTGTAGTCATATTGAACATCACCTGTTTCAAGAGACAACAGGTGGGAACCATCATACACTGCAGTCAGCGTACCCATATCGCCTTCATACAGTCCGTTATTTATTCCTTTAACGATTTCTACAGCCTGGTTTGCACAAAGAGCTGGCGGAGGGAAATCTTTTGAATCATCTGCCATCACAGAAATACCAAGAAAAAGAGCCGAGGCTAATACAAACATTCTCATTTATCCCCCAATTCAGAATCTTAAGCGGGTAGTTATCAGGCAGCATTCACGAAGTCCAGAAGGGAATGTTCTAGCGACAGACACATTCCAGGAATTCGCTGACTTCCGCAAATTGGAGCGCCTTCCCCCCTCCGCATCGGAGGTAAGAATGCGATACAGCCAGTGGTCTGTTTGTACGGCACAGAACCGGACAAAAGCACATTCCACACGACGACCTAGCCTCAAAGAGAATGCCGATATGGTCGATGATCATACACGCAAGTTCGACATACTTGGACTAGCCGCGACCACAGTGGCCACCGTTCGGCACGGCAACGACTAGAGATTGAGGTTCCTAAATGCAAACGATTTTCACAATGCTGCTACCGCTGTTTTTCACACTTCAAGCTTTCGGCCAGCAAAAGGAACTCGTAATTACCACTGATACTTTTTTAAGCCCTCCCATATTCGACGGCCAATCCATATACTGGAGTGTCTATGACGGAGGAGCGCCTAAGATTTTTCGCGCCGACCTTGATGGAACCAATCGCCAGATCTTGGTGCATGGTGGCGCTTGTCACACCCAAGTTGTGGGCGGTAATCTTTTTTATTCCTCTGCCAACAATCTCATTTCTGTTCCGGTCAGCGGTGGGCAACCCTTTGTTGTTCGGCACGATGACGAAGGCGTCTGCGATTTTATCGTCGCCGGTGAAAACTTGATATGGCTCTCGCCCCGCGGAGGCTTGAAGATGGCGCAAGGAAATGGACCTGCCGCACTTTTGGCGCCCACTCATACGGCCACAAGCTTAAAATCCATTGGTGCCAATCTCTACTGGCTCGACGGATCGTTGGCCGACGGAATTTGGACATTACCCTTAGGCAGCCATGGCTATGCAACTCAGTTTGCGGGCGATCTGGTCCACGAAATGGCAACGGACGGAAACCAAATTTACTGGGCCGACCAAACGGAACATACTCTGATGCAAAAAGACGTAAATGGCGGCCAGGCCGCTGTCGTTTTTAACGGGCCGAGCTGTCCCCTTTCTGTCGCAGTTGATAGTGACACGCTTTACTGGTCTGATTGTTTTAAGAAAAACGGGCTAATCAATCAAATCCCATTGAGCGGGGGCGTCCCGCGGACTGTTGTTTCTGGATTGACTCACCCCCAAAATATCCAGATCGTACAAGATTTTATTTATTGGCAAGAAGGTTCGACGCTTTGGCGCGTCCAGAAACCCACGAAATAAGGTTGGCGGAAAATTTACCGGGTCGCACTCCCGGCCGCCGGAGACGCTGGAAACTGCGTTGACCGGACAAATGCCTGATAATCCAGCGATAAACCATAACCGGCTTTTTCGAAGTTGAGACTTTGCTTAGACTTCAAGTGCTCAACGGAAATATCCGCGGAGCCGACCAACGATAACTTCCGCCCGACCTTTTGCGTTTTGACAATGCGATAGCCCACAAACCTCGGATTCATCATGTCGCAACCCACTTGCAATCCATCCAGGTGAAAGGCGAGCGTTCCAGATGCGGAATTCGGTCTAACATCCACCTTGAAACCGAACTCGTTAAGTTTGCCACATCCATTGTCATAGCAGGCTTGAACCTCCAAGAATGTGCCCGAGCCAGTTTGGCGGTCGAAGTTGAATATGAATTGATCGGCGGGGTCAAAGCCATTGTGGAATGCTTCTTCGGCACAGTAGGCCCTTTTTGCGGCGTCGGCGGCATCGGCGGCGCCTATCGCGCCGGTTGTACTCATGATATTGGCGTAAGTGCCGCAGTTGGCGTATTGGTATCCCAGGACAAGTGCGGTCAGGGCCAGCGCTTTGATTTTCATTTCTGCCTCCAATCAACTCAACAAAATTGCAAAGCCGAGGCCAGCAGGAATAGGGGTTTATCAAATTGCACGCTCAACAAGACAAAAAATGGCACATACTAGTTCACACTCTGGACGTCTCACAATGATACGGGCGCCGAATGAACTCACTTAAACGGAATTCCTCAGTCATGTTGAAGGATGCTCGCTGAGTCATTCACTCTGTGATTTGCTTCAAGTTGCAACAAAATGGTACCTAAGTAGGCAAAGGTTCCATTTTGTTCAAGGAGAGATTTATGCTTTATGAAATAACCGTCCCACAATTTACAAAAATGTTGCGCAACCTGGATGCTATTTTAGTGAAGGGCGAAGCCTTCGCCGAATCGAAGAAATTTGACATGGGTGTCCTGATACAATCACGACTAGCCCCTGATCAGTTCCCCTTAGTTCGGCAGATCCAAGTGGCGTGCGACACAATTAAACTTGGGATGTCACGGGTCACCGGGAAAGAAGCCCCTGCACACGATGACAAAGAGACTACATTGCCCGAATTGCGGAAGCGAATCCAAGATGTCATTTCCTATCTTTCGACATTTTCTGAAAAAGATTTTGCGCAAGCGCGCGAAACTAAAGTGACCACACCCCGTTGGGAAGGCAAATGGATGTACGGACACGAGTATGTCGTGAACCATGTTATTCCAAACGTGTATTTTCATATTACGACGGCCTATTCAATTCTTCGCCACAATGGTGTCGACATCGGCAAAAAAGATTACCTGGGTGAAATGCCATTTAAGAAGTAGCGCGGGAAATTGGCGATCGTCGTGCTTCAACGATGGTCGCCCTTCCTTCACTGGCGCACTTTATGCGAATGAAGAATTGTGAAAAAGAAATTCAAAAAGGGTCAAAGACCTTGACCAAGTTCTGAGATCGTACTCAATAATGCCTCAGAAAAAGAGGCTGTCGATGAACCTGTATTCCAAACTATGTCTCACTTGTTTAATGCTTATAGGCGCTTCGGCTCTCGCGGAGTCGCCCTTTGTTCCACTGACGGATGATCTCATTCCCGCGGGAACGGACTATCATCTCGTTCAACCTGCAGTGACTGACCCGAATCAATTGGCTGGAAAACGGGTTGCGATTTTGGCGTCCCACGGCGTCGAGGAAACAGAAATTCAATTCCCCTATGAATATTTGAAGAGTCGCGGCGCTAAGGTGGACATCTTGGTTCCTTGGTGGACAGCCAAGGGCGTTGTGACATCGAATTATGTGAAAAATACAGGTTTTGCCAAAGCTCAAGGGACTTTTCGTACGGGCGAAAAATATGATCTTATCATTCTAACCGGCGGCGCTTGGAACGGGCAAGTCGAACTGGGCGATGCGGACCTGAAAGCTCTTGTTTATAGGCACTATGTGACCGAACAAAAGCCGCTCGCCGCGATTTGTAAGGGCACAGAGGTTTTGATTCACATCAAGAGCCGCGACGGCCAGGGTCACGAAGACGTGGATGGTCCGAGCATTATCCGAGGCATGAAGGTCGCCGGTCCGGATTATGAAAAAGAGAATCTAAAAAATGCAGGATTTTTATATCAAGACAACACGAAGGCGGTAGTGTCAGGACGGCTTCTCACTGGCGTCGATCCAACGGGCTTGGTGGAGTTTGTTTCGCGCATTCCGAGCCTTTTGGACGGTAAGTGCGGGTCTTCGTTGATGTAGGAAGTTTAAGCATCACCATGACGCCAAGAAGATTCCACCGATTCGGATTTGGCACGATTGCATACCCGGGTAGTTACACTCTGGAACAAGCTTAATGTGGCGCTGGCAAATTTAAGTGCCCAAACAAGGCACTTGGAAGACAAAAATTGGAAGGACGATCTATGCGAAAAATACTCCTGTTTATAAAGGCCCCGATCAAATTATCTATTTTGATCGCGACAATGCTCGGCGCAGCCGCTAGTTTCGCTGAACAGTGCCCGATGATCTCCTACAGACTGAAATGCAACATCTGGTCTTACAAATCTAATCCTTCGGAAGTGAAAGGCCAAAAGCCTAAGGAAGCAACTTCAGAATTTACCTTTTTCGATATGTCGAATCAGGGTGATCCATCCTATTGCGAAGCCTCTGTGCATTTGACTGATGGTTACGGCGTTGATGTCACCGCTTCCGCCAAAGATGGTCGTACCGTAATTATGTATATGTCACGGACCGGTTCTGACGTTATGTCCAGCTCCTCAGAGTTACGTGCGGGACAAAAGCTCAATGGAAGTATACGTTTCACGACTCCCCTCGATGGAGCGGGCGAAGACAGAGGTTTCAAGGTCTATGGAACTTCAGCATCTTGTGAAATTGTTGATTAGGCATTAGTATCGGAACCGATTGACCTTTCGACGCACTTTGGGATTCAACCTGCGTGGTTTTTACAAATCTGTCAAAACCATTGCTAAGGTGCAAAAAACCGCTATAAAGCACTCGAAATTCTATTTTCAATTTGAGGAGGAATATCATGCGCTTTTCGACCCTCACGATTTTAGGTGCGATGCTTTTGGTCAACCTTCAGGTTTCGGCTCAAGACAATTCACAACTGGAAGATATCAAAGCAAAAATAGCGAATAGTAGCTATGGCGAGCCCCTGAAGCCTTCCGATTTGAAAGGCGCGTACGCGGGCGATTGTTACGACAACCTGACCGCAAGCAAGGAAGCTGTTTATTTTGACAGCTTTATCAACGCGGGTGGCGCATCTGTAAATCTCGCCATTTCGACTCTGCAAACTTATGACGGAGACAGCCTTCCCGCGCAGTTGGCGTTCCTGTTGATCCCAAATCAAGTGAGTTGGGAATATTTCAAAAATTTTGCCAGAGAGGGTTTGTCCGGAACGGATAACAATATGGGCCTAGTCGGCGAAGGAGCCGGTTTTAAATACCTCTACACCTCTTTCCATACGGACACTACGTTCGAAGTCTCGGTGAGCTACCAGTATCCGCAATGTAAGCCGAATGAAATCTGCAATCCTCCTGTGCTCGCCGGTTGTGGGTATACCAACAATCCAAGAGGCGGATGGAACTATCAAGGGTGCTTGCGCAAGAATGACAGGACCGTTTTTAAGAAAGATAAGGATGGCAGCTTGATCTCCCACCGCACCGCCGACGGCGTTGGGGAGCCCACAAATAACTTATCCTTCTATTTGCAGCCGGTCTCCAAGTTCTGTCGATGGAGAAAGTAGACCAAATTCTAAATCCCATGTGATTGGTAATCTTCGCAAGTTATGAGGTCCGGCGTACGTTAATTGTCACTCCATCAGTTGAAAGTGGCGGAGTGAGTGGAGTAAACGCCGGCCCTCGTGTTCCCAGCGACGGCTGTGCGTCCTGGTGGGTACCCCTTCAAGAGGGAACCCCGCCCACTTTCGGCTCACGGGCTAATGACGTTTGAGGTCCTAGTTTGAATCTGGCATGGGTGCGCCTTCTCGAAGAAGACAATGCACCAATTGGTACCGCCCCTCCGGGCAGATCCTTTTTTTGCCGTCGAAGACCTCATAAACGTTAATTTTTAGAATTTCGGGATTAGCCCTCATTCTTTTGTCTCCTTCAGCCATTGCGGCATAGAGACCCATGAAAGAATATGGTTCGCCGCCAGGGGTATCGTTGTCAAAAACTTCAGTGGGGCTGTTGTTCAAGATCATCCCTAAGATGTGCTGCATTCATGCTCCTTTAGTCTAGCTACCGACGAATCTGTGTCCCTAATCAGTTGTGTCAACTTGCGCAGCCCCTTTTTATCCACAATATAGTCCCAAACCGATTGCGCGCCGTGTAGGTATTGGATTAGTCAGAGATTCAGTCATCGTCCAAACAGCGATACGCTCAAACTCATGATCGACGAAAGAGTCTTGGACTATTTCAAAGAACTAGGGGCATTGGCCAAAGGCGACTTCATAAAGATAGAGCAGTACGGGGGTGGACCTGATGAAAGTAATCTCTTGGCCACAAAAAATGCGCTCCTTTTCATGCTAGAGTCTCTGAAAGCTATTTCGGAAAGAGTTATCGACAGACCTCTGGAAAAAATTTTGAGCCTCGAAAGGCTTTATGGATTCCAACTCGTTTGAGTGAAAACTATGCTAGAGATCCTGCGTTTGCATCAACCCATCGGAAGATGGGGCGCGATCAGTCAGTGGCAGCTGCCCTTCTTCAGAAATTTGACTACCATCTCACAGGATGGTGAGTGTGCAACCGAGTACTCCATTAAATGGCAGTGCCCTTTCTCATCCTTCAAGGTGATCTCGACATTACGGTCTCTATTAAACTCAACCTTCTCGATCGTCGAATACTTAAATTCCTTATCCTGCTTCATCATCTCGTCTACGACTGACTTGATATTGCTACCAGTTTCACCCAAGGGTCGCATCGAACAGGCAAGTACTTCTCGGCCTACTAACCCGAATAACCAGACGCCTATAAGGATCGCCATTATTGGGCGCATACGGGCCCCTGTGCGTGTTGGTTGCCGTAGGCGGTAGCCTCACCCTCAGCCGCTCTGAAATCCCGCCGTCCAGAATTAGAGTAGCTGAAATTTCCCGTGTTGATTTGCTCAGCGTGGACAAGTTCATGGGTGACTGTATTGTAAAACTCGGAACTTGGCCCGTTCAAATCAGGATTGATTGTGACGCTAATCAGGCCCCGTGCACCGATGGTAGCACCGTATGCTTGGTCAGGTGTTGGGCCCGAAGTTAAAATAACCAATGTATTCGGATTTGAATTCAGGGATTGATAGTATGGGTCAGCCTGAATATTGCTGGTTCGAGCGTCACCAGTAATGTCCCAAATGGTTGTGCCCATTGGGTCAATTCCTTTCAAAGGATTGTTTAGTACGTATCGGTAGAAGTTCGAGTCGCCCCCGCCGTACCGTATTGGATCCAAACCCGTAAATCTCCCCGTTCCTGGATCATAATACCGCGCCCGATTGAAATAAAGGCCAGTTTCCTGATCAAACTCCCGTCCTGCAAAATAATATGGATTCGCAACTCCAGCGCTTATGCTTGCAGGTGTCCTCGTCGGACCAGTTGTAAGTTCCTGTATTTTTCCAAAGGCCGAATAGAGCACCTGCTCTTCTATCTGTCCGTTCGAATTTGTAAGCGCAATCACGCTGCCAAGTTGATCCGTGTGATAGAAGTGGGTTGTTCCATCCCTAACCATCATCAAATGGTTGTCAGTTTCGCCTGTCCCGATGTAGGTGGCGTGCCTTACGCCTGCTGCATCGGACTCAAAAAGAATATTATTACGGTCGTAAATATAATCCACGCGAGAAGTGGCTCCACCCTGCGTGTTCTGTTTTCCAATCCTCCGTCCAAGAGCATCATATTTAAAATTTGTTTGGCTGAGAACGTTGTGTTGAAGACTCACACTTTGCACCTGTGTCAGGTGATTTTCGGGATCATACGAGTACAGTAGGTGCTCGTCTGTCAGGTTGTTGTACCTTTCAATTATGTTACCCTTAAAATCATATCGATAGGCGTAAACCCCCGAGCCATAAACAGAAGTCTCGGTGAGCTACCAGTATCCGCAATGTAAGCCGAATGAAATCTGCAATCCTCCTGTGCTCGCCAGTTGTGGGTATACCAACAATCCAAGAGGCGGATGGAACTATCAAGGGTGCTTGCGCAAGAATGACAGGACCGTTTTTAAGAAAGATAAGGATGGCAGCTTGATCTCCCACCGCACCGCCGACGGCGTTGGGGAGCCCACAAATAACTTATCCTTCTATTTGCAGCCGGTCTCCAAGTTCTGTCGATGGAGAAAGTAGACCAAATTCTAAATCCCATGTGATTGGTAATCTTCGCAAGTTATGAGGTCCGGCGTACGTTAATTGTCACTCCATCAGTTGAA
>Ga0206968_10064_pt1 | contig 28835 bp, 33 predicted proteins | sample Alteio_BWOrgHeat_22_FD_153254 | JGI IMG/M metagenome (GOLD analysis project Ga0206968, IMG submission 153254) | Enriched cells from forest soil in Barre Woods Harvard Forest LTER site, Petersham, Massachusetts, United States -... | ecosystem: Environmental > Terrestrial > Soil > Temperate forest >... | reverse complement strand
TATAAAAAAAATCTATATGAGTAATAAATCATTTAAATTACTACTGTCAGCTTGTATCATAACTTTTATTATTGCTAAAACATTCGGACAAGAAAATTTATCTTCAAAGGTAGCTGGTTTTACCAAAGTTTATAGTAAAAACTTCGGGTGTTCTAATTTTAACTTAGAAAATGGTCAAAGTACCCAGGAAACTGCTGAGCTCTGTGGAGCTAAATGTACTGGAGATCAAGCATGTCGTAGCTTTAGCTATAATCCGGTTACAAAATCATGTCATCTTAAAGTTATTACTTATTGTATGAATACTGGTCAAGATGAATTAGGTTATATTTTTTATACTAGAACATTAGCTTGGAGCGATGATGTTGATCAAGAACTTAACATCAATAAAAATGGTTATCGTAAAACTGCTGATGGTGATTGTACCGAATCAGATTTAGGTACCTTTGCTCGTACACAGAATGATACGGTAGTTTCTTGCTCACAGTGGTGTACAAGAACGCAAGGGTGTAAAGGTTTTAGTTATTCTACGCAAGATCATAAATGTATTTTAAAAAGCATCAATGACTGTCCGGTGGAAAAACGGACCCGAGAATATTTTCAGTTTTATGGTCAAGTTCCTACAACATCGCCATAATACTATCCCATTGCTTTTGAGTTACTGGCGTTATTGATAATCTATTGCCACGACGTAAAAGTATCATATCTTTTAAATCTTTATTGTTACGTAAATCTTCTAAAGATATTAAATCCGGAAATTTTTCAACAAATTTAACATCAACCATATACCATATAGGTTTGTCTTTTGAGGCCTTTGGATCAAAATATTGGCTTGTCGGATCCAAAGCGGTATGATCAGGATAGCTGGTCTTCACCACTTCAGCTGTGCCTGCTATACCAGGTACTTTGCAGCTGGAATGATAGAAAAATATTTTATCGTTTAACTGCATTTCATCGCGCATCATATTTCGCGCTTGAAAATTTCGAACGCCACTCCAACAATCAGTTTGTTTTGGTCGTTTTTTAAGATCATCGATACTAAAAGCACTGGGTTCTGATTTCATTAACCAATAATTGCATTTACTCATAATTTGAATTAAATTTTTTAGATAAGTGTTATAATTATTATTTTAATTAATATACCCGAAAATATGGTCGAATTAAATAATCAATTATTAGAAAAGTCTGAAAAGTTAAACTTAAAAAATATCAAAAAACATATTTTTATTTGCTGTGATCAAACCAAAGCAAATTCTAGTTCAAGATGTTGTAACCACGAAGAAGGCCTTTTAGCTTGGGAATTCTTAAAGTCTCGACTAAACGAATTAGATCTCACCACTACTCATGGAATTTATCGTACTAAAGCAAATTGTTTAAGAGTCTGCACTAATGGCCCAATAGTTGTAATTTACCCAGAAGGGGTATGGTATCATAGTTGTACGCCAAAAGTTTTGGAATTAATTATTCAAGAGCACTTAATTAATGGTAAGATAGTAAAAGAATACTTGTTAAGTAAAGGAGCAAATAATGAGCTCATCGCCAAAACATAATCAAGATCAATTAAAACGCTTGGCTGCCCAGCATGCTATAAGATATGTTGCAGATCATTCTATAATAGGTGTTGGAACTGGTACTACCGTTAATTATTTTATAGAAGAATTAGCTAAACTAAAAGCTGGTATTGAAGCAACAGTTTCTAGTTCTAAAGCCACTACTGCGTTATTAAAAAAATACGGTTTGCCTGTGGTTGATTTAAACCAAGTAAATATTTTACCTATATATATAGATGGTGCTGACGAAGCACTGCGCTATGGCCAGTTAATAAAGGGTGGTGGTGGTGCTTTAATGCAAGAAAAGATTTTAGCCGCGTGTTCAAAACAATTTGTTTGTATAATAGATGAAACTAAGCTATCTAAAAAATTAGGTCATGTTCCTGTCCCAGTAGAAGTTGTCCCCTCAGCTAGAAGCTTAGCCGGGCGTGAACTCGCCGCTTTAGGTGGAGATCCTATCTATAGGGAACATTTTTTAACTGATAATGGCAATATTATATTAGATGTTGAACGCTTTAATCTCGCTAATCCTTTGGAATTAGAAGATAAAATAAATAACATTCCTGGCGTTGTATGCTCAGGTATTTTTGCACGTAACTTAGCTGATATCCTAATAGTTGCTGGCCAAGATGGCGTAAGAGAATATCCATAATTTAATAACTATAGTATAATGCTAACACTGTAAGTTAAGCTATTAGACCTAAGTTATGAATCTTGAAGATAAACAAAAAGCCCTGGATTACCATGCCCTACCTTTTCCTGGTAAAACCTCTATAAGTATTACAAAAGCAACAATCACGCAAAAAGATTTATCTTTAGCTTATACACCCGGTGTTGCCGAACCCGTACGAGAGATTGCCAAAGATGATCAAGCTGCTTATAAATATACTAATAAAGGCAATTTAGTAGCTGTAATATCCAACGGTACTGCTGTGCTTGGTCTTGGTAATGTTGGCGCTTTGGCGAGTAAACCAGTTATGGAGGGTAAGGCTGTATTATTTAAAAAGTTTGCCGATCTTGATGTATTTGATTTAGAAATCAACTGTTCTAATTCAGAGGATTTGATTAATACCGTTGCTAATATATCACCAACATTTGGTGGTATAAATCTTGAAGATATAAAAGCTCCTGAATGTTTTGTAATAGAAGAAGCACTTATTGATAGATTAGATATTCCAGTATTCCACGATGATCAACATGGTACAGCTATAATTGTCGCCGCGGGATTATTAAATGCCTTAGAATTAGTTAAAAAAGATATCTCAACAGTCCGTATAGTATGCCTTGGTGCTGGTGCAGCTGGTATAGCGTCAATGCGTTTACTGATAGCTATGGGCGCAAAAAAAGAAAACATCTTTATGATCGATTCGCAAGGGGTAATTAATACTAAGCGTCATGATCTAAATAGCTATAAATTTGCCTTTGCTAATGACAATACCAAATGCCATACTCTACATGGCGCATTAGAAAATGCTGATGTATTTATTGGTGTTTCAGGGGCTAATTTATTACCAGTTGAATATTTACAAGTAATGGCAAAAGATCCTATCGTATTTGCATTATCTAATCCTGATCCTGAGATCTCACCACAATTAGCACAAGCTGCACGAGAAGATATAATTATGGCAACTGGACGTAGTGATTATCCTAATCAAGTTAATAATGTTTTAGGCTTTCCGTATATTTTTAGAGGAGCTCTAGACGTAGCAGCTCGCTGCATCAATCAAGATATGCATATAGCCGCTGTAGAGGCAATTCGCTCCCTTGCTAAAGAGCCAGTAGGTGCAGATATAATAGATTTGTATGAGGGCATCGATAGTCTTGATTTTGGCAAAGATTATATAATTCCAAAACCGTTTGATGCACGATTGAAAATGCGTGTAGCATCTGCAGTTGCAAAAGCTGCAATAGCAACAGGAGTGGCAAGACGTCCATATCCTGATCATTACCCTAAATAAATAAAATTAAAATAATATAGGATAAATTATGAAACAACCTGTTCGTGTCGTAGTTACTGGTGCTGCTGGTCATATTGCATATAGTTTATTATTTCGTATTGCATCGGGTCAAATGTTAGGAAATGATCAACCAATTATTTTACATTTATTAGAAATAACTCCTGCATTAAAATCATTAGATGGCGTAGTTATGGAATTAGAGGACTGTGCTTATCCATTATTAGCTGGAATCAAAGCAACCGATGATCCAAATATCGCTTTTAAAGATGCAGACTATGCTTTATTAGTTGGCGCAAGACCTCGTTCAAAAGGCATGGAGCGTGCAGATTTATTAAGTGCAAACGCTGAGATTTTTAGCGTTCAAGGCAGAGCTATTAATAATCATGCTAAGAAAAATATAAAAGTTCTAGTAGTTGGTAATCCTGCAAATACCAATGCACTAATAACAGCACAAAACGCGCCTGATATTAATCCAAAACAAATTCATGCAATGATGCGTTTAGATCATAATCGCGCAAAAGCCCAGTTAGCCAAACATTTAGATACTACAGTGAATGATGTTAAACAAATTACAATTTGGGGAAATCATTCAGCGTTGCAATATCCTGATGTATTTAATGCAAAAGTAAATGGTAAAAGTATTTCTGATACAATTAATCAAGATTGGTTAAATAATAATTTTATTCCAACTGTGCAGAAACGTGGCGCTGCAATTATTGAAGCTCGCGGTTTATCAAGTGCGGCAAGCGCTGCAAGTGCGGCAGTTGATCATATGCACGATTGGGTCTTTGGTACCCAAGATAACGATTGGGTTAGCATGGCGGTACCAAGTGACGGCAGCTATGGTATAGCACCAGGCGTGGTATTTGGTTACCCATGTCGTTGTGCAAATGGCGAGTATGAAATTGTCCAAGACCTGGAAATAAATGATTTTAGCCAAGAGCGGATAAATACAGTTCATCAAGAGCTATTAGATGAACGCAAAGCGGTTGAACATTTGTTTAAATAAATTAGTCTTTAATTCTAAATGAGCATCCGTTTATCGGATGCTCATACAACATTCTGCATATTAAGATATCAGTTTCTATTGTTAAAATACCAATCATTTAAGTTGATTTAAATCGTGAAACTGAACTTTAATGCTATTGGGATCACTTTTGCCAAGAGCTAAAACATTATCAACTAGATTCATATACTTAACTTGCGGATAAGAATATCTTGGCTTTAAATTTAATTTAGTATTATTTAATAATAAATCTTCCGTCAATTCATAAATATCAACTGTATTATTATATATATTATTTAATAAACTATCTGCTGTCTTTCTTTCCTCAGGTAAATGATCTAATGCCCCAAATTTTGTAGTTTCAACAACTAAAAAATATTTATCATTTGCTCTATAGAAATTTTTTAAAAAACTCCAAGATTCTTCATCACCATCTAAGTTTAAATTGGTGTCAACAAATTTCCAGTTATAACCACCATCATTACTAAATAAAAGAATATTATATGATTGTTGCTCAGGATCATCATATGTAGCCTCAAGAAGATATTTGCCCTTATTACCAAATATTTGGTTACTGGTATTATAGTTTAATGCAATTTCTTTACCGCTTTTTTGAGTGATTAATTCCTGTGGGATATTTATTCTTGTTGGTTTTATATCAGATGAAGTAATATCTATAATACTCATAGCAGTGTGCTGCGATATGGTACCATCTTGGTTTTTATCAGTTATTGCTATCTCGCCTAGGGTTTTGGTATCAATAAATAATGGATTAAATATGAAATATTTTATAGGAACCCAAGTATTTCCACTATCATTTGAAAAAATGAAATTATTCGAATCTGTAAATACTAATAATTTATTAGTCCCATAAATTTTGTAAAATTCACTAGAATCAGACAATAATTTCCAATTACGACCATCAGAAGATTTAAACCAATATGATTTATCACTAAAATATTTTCTTAAGTTCATATATACAACATTGTTATCTGATGCAAAATGTACTTCGTCAACAAATATATCAAAGTTATCTAAGGCATATTCAAAGGTTTCAAACTTCGTTTTTTCTTTATTAAATTTATTTGTTACAATTTTGTGTTTATTTACGCCATTACCATTATCGGAAACAATATTCGTATAATAATAATTGTCTTTTAACTTATAAAAATCACCAGATTGCCATGCATGTAGATCGTTTGAATTACTAAGATCTTTAAAATCAAATTCTGAGATTTGCTTAGCAAAACACGTAGAGAATAATAAATGAATAAAAAAATATAAGAATATATACTGCTTCATATTCCAGTCCCTTGAAAGATAAGATTAATTCAATTTAATCAGTTTAATATTCCAATTAAATAAAATCAAACATTATAAATTACAAATTTAATATAACCTAAGAATGTATAAACCCAAAAGTGGTGTAGGAGGATCTTCTTAAATTTTTGGTTTAAATGCAGCTATATAATCTGCCACTTCTAATTGTTTTTTATTTATTGCATTTGCTAATAAGGTCCCTAAATCAGCTACGCTATACAATTCCATAAATAATGATTTAGTCCTATTAGGTTGTAATAAATTTTGACAAAGATCTAAATGGGGAGCAGCATCCTCTTCATGTCTATTTATAAAATCTTTATCAAAAACTTCAAATAGCTTATGACCAAGTACACATTCTTTAAATAACCGGCGTCTAACACCACTGTAACAAGAAGGTCTATCTGGTCCTTGATCATCAAACTCGCCTTTTAAACCACTTTCCAAAGTAACTATGGAATCATGATTATGAGCACGACCTATACCACCAATACCTTTAGCATACAGAGCCATTCTATCCTCAACAGTTCCACCTTTTGTCGGTTTAAATGTTTCATCTTTTGCGGCACACCAAAAATAAGTAATCTCAGGTACGTATTGCTCAAAAGTGGAATAACCGCCTCTCTAAAAATTATTTAAATCAAAGAGATAGTTGATTTGCCACCAGATAATGTATAAGTGCTGATGGCATTTTTAAGGATTCAAGAATAGAAATTGAATGAATGTATTAATTACAATTATTATACTCAGCTCTAATACCGCTTAAAAAACCATTATCATAAACAGTAATATCACAAGTATTTTTAACTTTTTCACGTATTCCAGTTGTTGAGCTCTGGCCCGTTATCTTCAAACATACTTTCTCAGGAAGATCTGAATTATATTCTTTATGAAGAGCTAAAACTTCATTAGGATGCAAATGAGTAAGATGTAAAAAGTCTACTTTAGAAAGGTTGCTAAAAGTCGTACAAGTACCCTTCGCAAAAGTACTGCAACTTTCAGCACGGGTTGTTGGATAGCCGTACCAAGCTAAACTTGGACAATCCACAATTTCAACCATGATATCTTTAGTATTATAATTGGTAATAGTTAAAGCACTGTTATTTAAGCTAAAAGTTAAGGCAGCAGTTAATAGTATAATTTTGGTTAAGTTCATAATAGTTTAAATTGGTTGAAAATTTAGAAACTATTGTACCAATTGAAACTTAACGTAAGCTTAATTGTTAACAAGGTTTTGTGGAACCACATTGAAAAAGATCTTTGCATCAAGGTAATCTTGTAATTTTGCAAATCTATTAGTTAATAACTCAATCATGCTGATATCAATATCAGAAAACTGCTTAATATTTTCGGCAGTAAGATGTGTATAATTATTTTTTTCAAGATAGTTTAATGCAGATTTGATTCGAATTATATGCGCATCAGCAACAGTAATCATACTATTTAAGATCTGGTGATTGTTATTTTGCATAAATATTTAATAATTTAAATTAATTTAATTCCATTTTGTTTAGCAATGTCATAAATAGGAAGTTTATTTTGATTGTTATTTATAATAACATCTATTTTTTGATCGCCGATAGCAATTTTAAGATCACTCAAGAACTCGATTTTTTTAGTTACTAGAATATTAGAATCTTTTTCAAAAGTTTCAATATATAAATCAATATCACCACCTTTTTGGTTCATTTGCACACGTGAGCCAAAAACCCATAAACTATCGGTAGTAGAAAAGTGAGTAGTAAAAATATCTTTGATATTTATTAGCTCTTGTTCTGTTAGTCGAATTTTATTCGTTAATTTATTTGGCATTGTAAAATTAATTAGCTATATTGTAATCTTGATTCAACCACAACTCCTAGAATACTTATATTATTTGCACAATTGTCTAATAAAACATATTCAGAAAAACCAGGTTCGATTGGCTTTAAATAAACTTTATTTTGATCATCAATCATAATTGTTCTTAGAAACAATTGTTGAATTTTTTTATTATAAATTAAAATTAAATCATCATGTTGATATTGGCGTTTTGGATCGACCAAAATCAAACACTTTTGTAATAAAGAATTAGAGTTATCAAGTTTATAATTAGTAGCAAAAGTATAATCGGAAGTTGTTAGATCACATATTAACCATTCAGTTATATGATTTACAATGGTTTTATTTTCTATCCAACTAAAAATTTGAGAATTATCAATAACCGGAATTTTTTTGATATTTGAATCATTATTATCAAGAGGACTGTAGCCTAATAATTGGTCTATAGTGATATTAAAAAATTCTGCAATTGGTCTTAAGGTACTTATAGTAGGATTTGAGTCCGGATTATTTTTTATTCTCGATAAACTAGCTAGTGATATATCACAAGCTTTGGCTAAAGAAGATTCATCAATATTGATAGCTTGCATTAATTGACCAATCACAGCTCCCACGTGATGTTTAGTATTGCTATTATTTTCTAAAGTGTGGGGATTAGCTGTCATAAAATTTTATATAAAATATTTTTATAAATTATTGTAATTTTTTTATATTGATTATGCAATAACTATTAGTAAATTGACAAATTACAAATTGCTGATATTACTTAAATATCTTAATTAAATCTTATATTAAAATAATTTGAACATTTCACTTTGGCAAAGTATATCTAAAAAACATGAAAGCTATCCAGCATTGGATCATAGCATACATGCTGATATTGCGATTATAGGTGGCGGAATAACTGGCATTACTTGTGCTTTGCATCTTGTTTATGCCGGTAAAAAAGTTATTGTAATTGATGCTAATGAAATTGGTGGCATGACCACAGGAGCTTCTACAGGGAATTTATACGTACCTGTGCAACCGTTATATCAAAATATCATTAAAAAATTTAATTTAGAAACAGTCAAGACAATAAGTCAGGCTAGAAGCTTTGCTATAGATTATATAGAAAAAAATATTATACAAAAAAATATAAAATGTAACTATGCTCGTCGGCCCTGGTATGGTTATTGTAATAATAATAAAAGATTATCAATATTAGAAAACGAATATGAAGCTTTTCAAAAAATTGGTCTATCAGTTAATTATACTAAAGATCTACCCATTCCAGTAAAATTTAGCAAGGCTATTATAATGGAAAATCAAGCACGTCTTAATCCATTACAATATGTTTTAGATTTAGCTCATGATTTGAAAAATAAAGGCTGCCTGTTACATTCAAATACCAGAGCAATTAGTGTTAAAGAAGATAGTGATGGATGCCATATTATAACAGCTGATGGTTATAAAATTACTTCGCAAGATGTTGTTATTGCCACTCACACGCCATTAGGTGTTAATCTAGTCCAATTATTTACAGCTCCATATCGCAGTTATGTAGTTGCAGCGAAAGTGAAAGATAATAATTATCCTGAAGGCCATTTTTGGGACTTTAATCAACACCATCATTCTGTATGTACTCATGCCACAACATCAAAGCAACCGGATTTATTATTAGTTGCAGGTAGTCACCATAAAACAGGTCAAGATCCTAATATGCAATTACATTTTAAAGATCTTGGTAGATATCTAATAGACCATTTAAATATTAAAGAATTCGAATTCAATTGGTCAGCGCAACATTATCACAGTGCCGATACTATTCCATATATAGGACTTGCTAATCGTTTTGTAAAAAATACTTATATGGCAACTGGTTTTTTTTCTGATGGTTTAATCTACGGTACATTAGGGGGGCTTCTAGTAGGTGATTTAATTTTAAAACGAGATAATCCATGGGCCCATTTATTTAATTCTAACCGATTCACTCCAAAAGCCAGCGCTGGTTTTTTATTAAAAGAAAATACTAATACTTTTGCGCAATATTATAAAGATATGCCAGGTCCTGTTGAAAAACCCGAAGATGTTAGAATAGGACAAGCTAAAGTTATTTTTTATCAAAACGAAAAATTAGCAGTATATCGTGATGAAAAAAAACTACATGTTGTCTGTGCTGTTTGTCCCCATATGAAAGGTATAGTAAATTGGAATAATGCTGAAAAAACTTGGGATTGTCCATGTCATGGTAGTAGATTTATGCCGGATGGTAAATATTTAGAGGGGCCTGCGAAATTTGATTTAGAAAAAAGGGAAACTTAAGATTATTATGTTAATTATAGCTATTTGTATTTTATTTTTAGTAATATGTTTAGGGCTTTATTTACTAACTTTTGTTTTACAAGATAAAGAAACTCCAAAAGGTATTGTTTTTATTCATGGGCCGCTTGCTTTTACAGGGGTAGGATTATTAAGTATTTATGCTTATTTATATCAGCAAAGTTTATTTTTCAGTGTAATATTGTTTTTACTCGCAGCTTTTGGCGGGTTGATTTTAATTTATAAAGATATGACTGCAAAGCCAATACCAAAATGGTTGGCACTTATACATGGTTCAGTGGCATTATTAGCCTTTATCAGCGTGTGTATACTTGCATATATGTGATGATCTTTATTTGATATAAGCATCTGAATTCATTAATTGATAAAAATCATAAGACATATAGAATTCGCCCTTATCACCATATTTAGCACCCCAAGAATTGCGAATTTTTAAGATTTTTAAAGTATCACTGTAACCAGTCACAACACCGCCGTGACCAACAAGATTAGTATTATTTAACACATCGTTAACAAAATTTGTTCTATCGGGCTCATTTGGCGGCAAATCCCATAAAGCATGATCTAAATTATCGATAGCAAAACCATCAACATAATTTTTATGTAGTAAAACTTCGATATATACCCGTTCGCCACTATCTAACGATTGTTTAAGCGCATTTATATCTTTACGAGTGATTTTATTCCAAGTGATTTCTTGTGACCATTTACCATTGCTATAATTCCAATAAGTTTGAGTATCCATACTTTTTGTTTTATCAGCATATTGATCTGGGCAATTTGTTTTACTAATCGCTCCTGAAGTATTAACTCGATTAAGATATACAGTTCCGGATGTAATGCCTTCCCAGCCAGATTCTTCATTATTAGTTTGATTTAAGTATACACCTAACTCCAAAAGGCATTGTTGGCTGAGATAATCCCCAGCATTAAAATTTGCATCCAGCCAAGCACTAGTAGCAAAAAGAGAGCAGGTATCATTTTGACCTTGATCTAGAACTGGAACATTACTCATACCCAAATCGACATTAAAATCTTGAGGATTTAATTTTAGGTTTTTTTTAAGATGATTATAATCAAGATTATGAATTATTAGTTTAAGTTGATTACGAAATTCTTCTTTAAATTTATTATCAATTTTAATTTTATTTACTAAAATTTTTTTAGGAGGCTCTGATGATAAGCTATCTGGGTTATGTAAAGTAATAGTTTCTTTACCAACAAACTCTATGCCATTTATATCTGCCAGTGCTATTAAGGGCGTCATTAGAACTAATGTATTAATACTTCGCTTAAACGTTCTGAACTTTCTTAGCATAGATACCCCTTAGTGACTATTATATTATTACACTAAAGGATAGTAGATTTAATGATATTTACTATTTATAGATTACAGATAATTCTTCAAATACTTTTTCGGCAATTATTTCATGTACTTTAGTGGTTGGATGTAAACCATCAAAGAATATAAACTGACCACAGTTATTTACATTAACATCGATACAACTATCTTGCATATACATAAAACCGTATTTTTTTGCAAGCTCTTGGTTTTTTAAATAATCAAAAAAATCAATCGTTATAAATTTCACATCAATAAATTCATTAGATAATTTATTAGTCATTGATTTGATATTATTATTATAAATAATAATTAATCGTTTTAATTCATTTGAATACTTAGTATCGCCATTAATTTTATCTTGTAATAAACTATATGGACTTACTGATAAATCAAATTGCTGGGGTAGTAAAATAGTTTTTGCGCCATGATTAATAAGATTTTTGATTTCAATTTCTATTTTGTTAAATATATTTTCAACAAATAAATTTTCTGAATTTTCATAGCTATTAAATTGAAATAGATCATTTATACCAATCCAAACTATATACAATCCATTCGGATCTGCTGTTAAATGGGTATATAAGTAAGTTTGGATTTGTGATGATAGGTTAGGGACTAAAGATGGTTGGATTACTGTTGCACCGCCGTAGGCATAATTAAACGATGAATTAATTGGTATATTTAGTTTTTCAGCAAGAATTTCAGGCCAGACTTTCCCGTTGGTAAATCTACTATGATAATAGATAGGGGAATTAGGAGCCAAAGGATTCACATATTGATTTTCTGATATTTCATCAATTCTTTTATTAAGATAACCATTATCCGATAAACTATCGCCAAATATAAAAATTTTATTAAAGCTGTAAATATTTAAAGAAGTTATTAATGCTAGTGATAATAGAATAAATTTGATAAAAGTTCTAAATTTTTTCATAGATATGTTTGTTTAGAAACTAAGTAAAAATGTTTTGAAGAATAGTAACATACCTATATCATTATGTCTAATAGGGTAAAGAAATTATAAGCTCTTGATATTGCTGTATTTAGAGGTATAATAATTAAACGTTAGAGTATTATTGATGTAAATATTTATAGGGAAGTATTTGTAATAAATGATCTCACTTAATTATGACAAGATCTGGGGGTAATGTTGCCGGTAAAGCAAGAAAAGATTTAGAAAAACAATCTGGGAAAAAAGTAATCACTAAACAAAATTATTTAGAAGAATCTCACAAGAAAGTAGAAGCAGAAATTAATAATTAACGAACTTTTGAGTTGATGAAACTAGAATTTTACATGGTGGCCTGAGCTGGAATTGAACCAGCGACACAAGGATTTTCAGTCCTTTGCTCTACCGACTGAGCTATCAGGCCTTTGGTGAACTTTATGAATTAGACAATAATTCTGATCTCATGTCAAGATTATTTTCTATATGATTTTTTTCCCAATCTAAAAGTTTTACTTTTAAATCATTACCCCATCTATATTTATGAATAGCGCCAGTTTTTTTAATTATTCTATGACAAGGAACTAAATAAGCTAATTTATTTTGCGCTATTGCATTTGCAACAGCACGTATAGCTTTTGGTTGGTGAATAAGATTTGCTATATCATTATAAGAAACAGTTTTACCAAAAGGTATAGTACGAACAGCTTGCCAAACTTTAATTTGAAATTCAGTGCCAATAAATTTGATGGGGATATCTAGATTATCAGGACTAAATATTTTCCTAATATCAAACTCAAAAGTTTTTTGATTCGATATTGTTTTGGGTGAATATTCAGAATTAAAATTTATTTCACAAATTTTGTGATTTTCTATAAGAATATTCAAATTTCCAAAAATAGTTTTGAATGTGTTATATATTCGTAAATTAGACATTAAATATGAGATTATGTTTTATTTTTTATTCTATAGGAGTATAGCCGCTTGGTTTACTAGATCCTTCACCAAATAAAAATGCGAGCATTTCCTTTTCTAAAAATTCCCGTGCTTTAGGTTCAATAAGACTTAAACGATATTCATTAATAAGCATAGTTTGATGAGACTGCCATTCTTGCCATGCTTGTTTTGAAATATTGTCATATATTCTAGCACCTGATTTACCTGGAAATGGTGGCTTATTTAGACCTTCAAGTGTTTGTTTATATTTTTGGCAAAAAACCATATGGGTCATGATTAAAGTTTCTCCAGAAAATTCTTTAAGACTGGAACGTCATCAAGTTTTAATTTTTTATTTATTGAATTAATATTTTTGTTAAGTAAAGATTTAAATAAATCACTGTTTAACAAGCCTACAGTATCTATGGCGTAATTAGGATGAGATAAATCGCCAGTTATTAAAATAGGTACGTTGAAATTATTCTTATTTTTTTTATCGATAAGAACAATTTTATAATTGATAGTTTGTTTTGATAAATAAATATCACCACTGCCATGAGCGGTTACATATGGCGTATCGGCAGATAAATCTTGATTTGATACTATACCATTAGTAATTTTAGCACTTGCTTTTAAGTCTAAAATTGGGGTGTTAGTTTTTATATTAGAATTATCATCGGCCCGCATAATTAAAGTATCTAATATATTTTTTGCAAGATCTAAAATTTTTGTTGGATTAAGATCAAGCTTATTATTGATACTAGTTAGTATATTATTTAAATCAGCGCCATTTAAATAACCATGAGCTAAATTTATTTTAAGATTACCATTTAGATTATTTATAAGTTGAGGAGCCTCTTTACCGCTAGTATTATAATCTAGAGTAATATCTGAATCACCGCTAAATCTTTTTGATTGTAGTTTTTCATGTAAAAAAGTAGCGACGTTTAGGTGACTAATCGTAAAATTGCCTTGCCAATTTGAAATGTCTTTAGATAAATCAAGAGTATTATTATGCTTAGCTTCGCCATTATAGATTGTAAATGTGCTATTCGTTTTGAGCTTTTGATCAGCAAATTTTATATTAGAATTTACTTTGGTTAAGTAAGTCGGTTTTTTTCCTGAACCTTTCATTAAAAGTTTATCAAAATTAAGAGAATCAGAATTAAGTTCGGCATTAATCGCATATGGCCATTTGTTGCTATCGATATTTATAAAACCGGTTAGATGATCTTCATCTAAGGTAATATCAAGAGGTTTAAGATTTATTATTTTATCTTTAGTATTAAATTCAAATTTACCCGAAATGGTTTGATAAAAATCTTTAGAAAAATCATAATTTAAGTTATTTAAAAAAGAATTTAAATTACTTTGTTTTATAATTAATTTACCGTTTAAGTGTGGAATTTTATAATCGTAAGTGCCATTTAAATCGCCAGAAATAATTAGCCCATTTAGATCAGTATCTAATTTTGAAAGTGTAAAAGTCTTTTGTGCTAAATCAACATTAGATTTGGCTTTAAAGAAAATGTCCGGATTTTTTGGATATTTTTTACCACCTAATCGTAAATGCAATCTATTGATATCAATATTAATATCATTAAGAGTTTGAAATTTTAGTGTTAAATTAAAATCTGTAAATAAAGTAGTTTGGAGCGATTGGATGTTACTATTAAATTTGCCATCGATATCAAATGGTTTATTTAAAGTTATATTTTTGCTAGAAAAATTGATGTCTTTTATTATAATTCTTTCATTCGGTTCTTCCCAGTTAATAGTACTGTTAGTAATATTAATTTTGGTAATAAATAGTATTGACAGAGCTGATAAATCAGATGCTGTTCTATCTGATGATTTTGCAATTTCAGAATTAACTAGCTTATTGTCAGCTGATTTATCAGATAACATTGATTGCCAATTGTTATAGTTACTTTTATCTTTAAAAAGATTTATGGTACTAGTATCTAAAGAGATAGAGTTTATTTTATAGATTTTCTTAAATAAGGGAATTAGCTCTAAACTAACAGTAGCAGATTTGGCTTCTACAAGGTTTTTTTCTGATTTTAAAAATTTAGGATCATTGGCTATTTTAAAGTCATTTAAGGTTATACCAAATGGAAAAAGACTCCAACTAAGATCACCGTCTATAGTAATTTCACGATGTGTAGCATTGCTTAATAAAGATGTTAATTGAGATTTATAATGATTTGGATTAACAAAAGTTAATATTATGATCAAAATTAATATAGGAATAAGAATAATTGCTAATAAGCAAATTAAAATTTTACGAAGTAATTTATTTTTTGCCTTGGTCATTTTATTTGTTTATGATTTGATAATTCTTAATTAAAAAACTGGTATATTTTTAGCATTATATACCAAAGTGTTGCTAATTGTATATTAATGACAGATTACCTAAAATTAAAAAGTTTGTTAACCTCAGAGATTCTAGAGTTAGATAAGTTAATGACTCAAGTTTTGATAAGTGAATGTACGTTATTAAACAGTGTGTCTAAACATATATTTTCTGCTGGTAAGCGTCTACGGCCGATGATGCTATTATTGATGGCTAAATTATTTTCATATCAAGGCGATAATCATATAAAATTTGCTGCTGTAATGGAAATAATTCATACGGCAACGCTCTTACATGATGATGTAATTGATAATTCAACTATGCGCCGTAATCAAGTCAGTGCCCATATAAAATGGGGCACACGTAATAGTATTATAGCAGGCGATTGGCTATTTGCTTTGGCTTATGAGATTGCCTGCTCGACAAAATGTTTAGATGGGACAAAAATTATTGCAGGTATTGCAAAGGAAATAGTCGATGGTGAGCTTAGACAATTATTATTCAAAAATAAATTAGATCTAAGTGAAGACAATTATTATAAAATCATTGAAGCTAAAACGGGTTTATTATTTGCCGGCGCGACAGAGCTTGCAGCTAATATTACTAATCAATCTATAGTCACTCGTGAAGATTCGCGTTTATTTGGTTTACATTATGGTATTGCCTTTCAAATTCAAGATGATTTATTAGATTATCTGGGTGATTCAAATGTTATAGGTAAAAATATTGGTGATGATCTTTTGGAAGGAAAATTAACTTTACCGCTTATATATTATAAGCAACGTGATAAAAAAGGATTTAAATCAGTAATAACCAAATTACAACAAAATAATTTTACTGAACAAGATTTTAAACAATTAAAAGATAATCTATTTAATACGGATTGTATAACTGATTGTCAAAAACAAATAATAAAACAGCAAGATATTGCGCAAGATTATTTGGCAAAATTACCACAAAATGATTATTCATATTGTTTATCAGGGTTAACATCCCAGATTGTTGCCAGACAGAATTAATGTTAGTATGGTATATTCTTAAGAATTGATAAATTGATAATTAAACAGGCGATTCATGAAGCGTGTAGTAGATTGGTTAAGTTTGTTATTTGTTTCCGTTGGTGCAATGATTGGGTCGGGTTGGATGCTAGGACCACTTCATGCCGCCAAAATTGCTGGCGCTGCGGCAATTTTTTCCTGGATATTAGGTGGTCTTATCGTCATGGTGATAGCTGTCGTCTTTGCTGAATTATCAGCAATGCTGCCAGTTACAGGTGGAATTGCCAGATATACGCAATTTAGTCATGGGGGTTTTGTAAGTTTTGTAATGACCTGGGTAACATGGCTTGCGTATATTTTAATACCTCCGGCAGAAGTTCAAGCTTTGTTACAATATAGCGCTAATTATTTTCCGGTTTTAGTTACAACTAGTTACACTGGGGCTAATATAATTACCCATTTGTCTTCTATTGGTATAGTAGCTGCAATAATTTTATTAACTTTAATGAGCTATATTAATATTTTAGGGATTCGATTTGCTACAGAATTTAATAAATATTTAGTTTATTTCAAATTGTTTGTCCCAGCTTTAGTGGCCTTGGCTTTGATGAATGCATCTTTTCATCCAGAAAACATGTCATCGATATCTACTATAAGTCTAACTGATAATTTCAAAAATATGCTAAAAGCTTTGCCTTTAGCTGGAATAATATTTTCTTATTTTGGTTTTCGTCATTCAGTAGAACTTGGTGGTGAGGCAAAAAATCCACAAATTGCGTTGCCACTTGCATTGCTTGGGTCTATTTTTATCTGCATGGTAATTTACACTTTAGTACAATTAGCTTTTATTGTTAGTGTTCCGCCAGATTTATTAACCAATGGTTGGGAAGGCTTTTCGTTCAATAATTATAATGGTGCTATAAAAGTATCAGACAGCGGTCCATTTGTAGCTATTGCAAGTATACTTGGATTAGTAATACTAGTTAAAATTATTTTTATTGATGCTTTATTCTCACCATTTGGTAGTGCCTTAATGGTGGTGACGACTAATGCGAGAATTAATTATGCGATGAGTGTTAATGGATATTTTCCAAAAATATTTTTACGTTTGAATTATAAAGATGCTCCTTATGTAGCAATTGCTGTAAATTTAATATTTGGTTTATTTATGCTTGTCCCATTTCCAGGTTGGTCTGAGATGATTGGTTTGATAATCGCCGCTTTAGTTGTTTCGCATGCTATAGCACCTATTTCTTTATATACTTTGCGAAAACAAGTGCCTGAGCAAATTAGGCCATTTAAGTTACCGTACCATGGCTTAATTTGTCGTGTAGTTTTTTTATTTTTGAATTTTATTGCCTATTGGACAGGTTGGAATAAATTATCCACTATATTTTTAGCATTATTAGCAGGGTTAATATATTTATTGATTTATCGTGCAACACAAGATGTAAATCATAAACCTTTTTTAGCTTTTAACAAATCCACATGGTTGTGGTTTTATCTACTTGGTCTTGCAATAATTTCATACTCTGGGGACATTACTTTTGGCGGGCAGGGCTATTTACCATTTGGATATGACTTATTGGCATTATTTATTTTTAGTTTAATAATTTTCGAATGGTCAATAAGAGAATGCTTAACTAGTGAACAAGCTGCGCTACAGATCACAAAAGAACGTGAAATTCAGCTTTCCCAAGTTTAATAGTTTAATCCGTGCTAAATTATTAGCGTTAATTTTTAGCATTAACGCTAAGTCCTTTTAAGACGTTTATAGCTTCATTTAATTGATAGTCTTCTTCCGCTAAATCTTGCTTTTTATCAGATGGTACGGTTTTATCTGCTTTATTCGTTTTATCTGTTTTATCTGTTTTATCGCTGGTTTGATCGCTATCTTGATTTTTAGAATCTTTTGGATTTTTAGAATCTACGGGTATTTTTATATCAAGTTTAATGTCTGCTTTAATGTTTTGTTTAGATTTATCAGTATTACCATTTGATAAATGATCTTTTAAATCTGCTTCAGAAATTTCTGCAAATTTTTTATCATCACGATGCTTGATTTGTAAATCATCAACAATTATATCCGGCACAATACCGGTTGCTTGAATTGAGCGTCCTGATGGTGTGTAATATAAAGCAGTTGTTAATTTAAGACCGGTGTCTGCTTTTAAAGGAATTACAGTTTGAACAGAGCCTTTTCCGAAACTAGTAGTACCCATAATAATCGCACGTTTATGATCTTGTAGGGCGCCTGCAACAATTTCAGAAGCTGAAGCTGAGCCTTTATTAATCAATATAACAATTGGGGTACCGTCTGTAATATCACCATTTTTAGAATAAGCATTAGCATCGGAATCTGCCATTCGCCCTTTGGTTGATACTATTAAAAGATTTTTTTTCGTTTTACCACTATTTAAAAACATATCAGATACTTTTATAGCACCATTTAATATCCCACCTGGATTATTACGAAGATCTAAAACTAATCCTTGTAACTTATTTTCTTTAACTTTTGATTTTATGTCATTAAAAGCTTTCATTACGTTATCATCGGTATCAGATTGGAATTGCGAGATACGAATGTAGCCGAAATTATTTTGTATCACATCGCTTTTAACGCTTTTGATTTTTATGATATCGCGCAGAATTTTAAATTCAATTGGTGCTGATTCATTTTGACGAACAACCAAAAGTGCAATTTCAGAGCCGGGTTTACCGCGCATTAATTCAACTGCATCTTTAAGTGCCAGGCCTTTAACGGGAGTTTTATCAATTTTCACGATAAGATCACCTGATTTAACGCCAGCTTTATAGGCAGGGGTATCGTCGATAGGGGAGATGACTTTTACAAACCCATCTTCCATGGTCACTTCAATTCCTAAGCCACCAAATTTGCCGGTTGTACTGGTTTTAAGATCTTCAAATTCAGCTTTATCAAGATAGCCAGAGTGGGGATCTAGACCTGCTAGCATTCCTCTTATGGCATTATCAAATAATTCTTTATCACTCACCGGTTTAACATAATAATGTTTAATAGTATTGATTACATTAGCAAAATTTTGTAATTGTTCTAACGGAATTTCATTTGAATTGCTGTTTGGATCAACTGGGCTATCTAGAGCATCTTGTGGTTTAGTTTGGGTTGTATTATCAATGGTTTGAGAAAAAACCGGATAGGTATTAATCAATAATAAAACAGACAGAATTTTAAGATTAAATTTGTGGGAAAATATGCTAATCATGTTGGCCCCAAAAAATATTATAATTATTTTTTATTATTATTATTTTTTTATGTATTTATCCCAGTTATATAATTAAGTGGGATATTATACTTATTAGTATAGTCGCAAAATGAATAATGGGTTAAAAATTGTATTGAAAAATTGATTCTGAAAAAATACTAAGGTAGAAAACTAAGATAATAATGTTTTTTCATCAGTCTTTAACCAAGCTAATGGATTAATGGTATTACCATTATGTCGGATCTCAAAATAAAGGCCTGATTGCATTGCACCCCCGCTACTGCCACTTAATGCAATTGCTTCACCTGCTTTGATTTTGTCTCCAGCTTTTTTTAATAAAGTTTGATTATGGCCATATAAGCTCATATAACCATTTCCGTGATTAACAATAGTTAAAAAGCCAAAACCCCGCAGCCAATTAGAAAATACTACTTGACCATCAAAAACTGATTTTACTTTCTGTCCCTCAGGAGTTTTAATAAAAATAGCTTGACGGTTAGAAGCGCTTTTAAAAGAATTATCAAGTTCACCAGCTACAGGTAAAAGTAATTGGCCCTTGGCCTTGCCAAAAGGAGTATTAGGATTATAATTTTCAGAATTATTTGCATGAGATTGTATAGCTGTTTGCTCAATATTTTTTTGAGTAGTCTGATAAAAATGCAAACTTGATTTATTTTTATTTAATATCGTTACTAGCTGTTGTTTGAATTTTAAATTGTTTTTTTTTATCTCTTCAAGATTATTGTAATTTAAAGTAAACTTTTGTTTAAAATTTTGTTGTTCGGTATTTAAAATATCAAGATTTTTATCTAGCTGCTCTATCTGCGCAATTGATGCTTTAATGTCATCAATTTTTTTTGTACTGTTGTTATTAAAACTTTCAATATAATTTAATAAACGACTTAATTGTTGCATATTATCTATTTTGGCTAATTTTTGCAGATTATTATTTCTATGGAGAATATAAGTACCTTCAAGTTGTTTTAATAATTGCTGTTTTTGCTGACTTAAAATTTCATACTGTTGGCTCTTTTTAGATTGTAAATCAAGTTTCGTAGTTATTATTTTGTTAATAAGTTCAGTTAATTTATTAATTTTGGCAACCTTTTCTGCAATTTGCATATCAAGATTTTGAATCTCAAGTTCAATTTTTGATAATTTGGAGTTATCATTTAAGATTTGTTTTTGAAGTTCAGAAATTTTATTAACAGCAAAATCATCGGCAAACGCACTAGTTAAAAATAACATGTTAGTAATAAAAACGGCTGGTAAAATATAAAAAAAGTTTTTAATAATTCGGGGTTTTGCCATTTTGATTAATTTAATTTATTAATTTAAACAATATTCTGCCAGTCATTTCTATAGGGGGAGTTAACCCCATCAAAGTTAGCATTGTTGGCGCAATATCTATTAAACAGCCATCTTGCGCTATTGTAATTGCTGATTTTTTATCATGTCCCGTATAATAAACCAGCGGTACTGTAAAATGTGTATGTGCGGTATGAGCTTGTTTGGTATTCTCATCATACATACACTCTGCATTACCATGATCGGCAGTTATAAATAACTGACCGTCAGACTTATTAATTGAACTAACAACTTTGCCTAAGCAATCATCAATAGTTTCTATAGCTTTAATAGTAGCACTAAGATCGCCAGTATGCCCAACCATATCGGGATTTGCATAATTACAAATAATAGCGTCGTATTTATTATTTTCTATAGCTTTAGTTAATTGTGCCGTTAATTCATAAGCACTCATTTCGGGTTTAAGATTAAAAGTACTGACTTTTGGGGAAGGAATTAAAATTCTATCCTCATTAGGAAATGCTTGTTCTATGCCACCATTAAAAAAGAAGGTAACATGGGCATATTTTTCGGTTTCGGCAATTCTTAACTGCGTACGTCCACAAGTACTTAAGAATTCTCCAAGCATATTGTTATGGACAAGTGGTTGATAAATTACGCAATCTTCACTGACCAGATTTTTTTCATACTGAGTTAAAGTTACTAATTTATTTAAGATTTTACTATCGACAAATTTATGACTTAATTGACGGGCTCTATCCGCACGAAAGTTCATAAATAATAAATTATCATTTTGTTTAATTTGATACTTTAAGTATTCTTCTTGGTTACTAGCTATAATAGTTGGTTTGATAAATTCATCGGTTTCGCCGCGTTCATATGCAGCTTTAAGTGCACTGGTAATATCAGGAGAAATAAAATTATTTTTATTATCTATAGTTAAATTATTTGTTAATAAATCATATGCTTTTTGCGTTCGATCCCAATGTTTGTCACGATCCATAGCATAATAACGGCCGATTAAAGAAACTATTTTGCCGATATTATTGTCAATTAATATTTTATCGAGCTCCAAAAGATACTTTAAAGCAGACTTCGGCGGAGTATCTCGCCCGTCTAAAAAAGCATGTATATATAAATTAAGATCATATTGTTTTGCAAGTTTCACCAAAGCAATAAAATGTCTTAAATGACTATGTACGCCACCATCAGAGATCAAGCCGCAGACATGTAGTGTTTTTTTATTATCTAATAAATTAATTAATACAGGATTCTTAAAAAAATTACCAGAATCAATATCTAGATCTATTCTGGTTATGTCTTGATAGATTACTCGCCCAGCGCTGATATTCATATGTCCAACTTCTGAATTGCCCATTTGATCTTGTGGTAGACCAACATCTAAGCCCGAGCAGGTAAGTAAACAATGTGGATTATCTGACCATAGCTTGTCCCAAACCGGTGTTTTAGCCATAGCAATAGCATTATATTCTTTTGATGGGCTATATCCAAAGCCATCGAGGATAATAAGTACAAAGGGTGATTTTTTCATTTGTATGTAAACTAGGCTATTATAAATAAATATAAATAATCATAGCATGTTGCCTATTAATTAAAAAATTATGAAATTTAAATATTTTCTAATAATTTTTATCTCTAATGTTTTAATCTTAAAATTGTATGCAAAAGATTTTTCCAAATTTTCTGCAAAAGATCTAGGATTGACTACGATAGAATACGCAAAAACCCCACAAGAACAAGCAACCGGATTAATGCATCGTAGTAATCTCTGTGAGAACTGTGCAATGTTATTTGTATATGATAAGCCAGTTCAAAATAGTTTTTGGATGAAAGAGACAATTATAAGTCTGGATATGTTATTTATTAATGAAGAAGGTAAGATAGTAGCAATTAGTGAAGATACTGAACCACTTAATGAAACTATTCTATATAAGTCGCCTGTTAAATATAACTATGTTTTAGAAACAAATGCCGGTTTTGCTAAAAAGAAACATGTTAAGATTGATAGTTATTTTGATATGACTAGTTTCTTGAAGGCAAATTAGTTATAATCATGATTTTGTAGAATATATCAGTCATGCAAGATTTAATTTTTTTTATAAGTCATAATTTATTACTTGTCGCAGCTTGGTTTATAGTTGTGTTTTTATTAATCGCCTTTGAAATTCGTACCCGTATTTTTGGTCCTAAAAAATTGAGCACTGCTGAATTAGTCCAATTAGTTAATCATAATGATGCTAAATTATATGATATTAGATCACATGCTGAATTTGAAAAAGGACATATTAGTCAGGCTGTTAATATTAAAACTACAGAAATTGAACGTGAGTTAAAATCAGCAAAAAACGATAATCAATCAGTGATTATTGTTTGCAAAGATGGTATACAATCAAGTCAAGAAGCATTTCGATTAAAAAGCACAAAAATTATAAAAGAAGTTGGTTATTTACAAGGCGGCATATTGACCTGGGAATCAGAAAAGTTGCCAACCGTAACTGATTAATTATAATAATATATATTAGTTTAAGATATGAGGATTTAAAATGTTCAGTAAAAAAGACAAGGAAAATAAAACCGAAGCAACTATTAATGGCAACGGTAATGGTACAAGTGTGACACAATCAACGAGCAATGATAGCTTAGCTAATAATGCGACAGACGTAAATTTTACAATTCAAAGAATCTATCTTAAAGACTTATCATTTGAATCTCCGCAATCACCACGTGTTTTTGCTAAAGCTGAATGGAAGCCAGATGTTAATATCGAATTGTCAGTAAAAAATGAAAAAATTGATGATAATGTTTTTGAAGTAATTTTAGTTTTAACTATTACTCTTGCTTATGACAAACAAACTATATTTATAAACGAAGTAAAACAAGCAGGGGTATTTACAATTGAAGGTGCCCAACCGATGCAATTAGAACATTTATTAGGTAGTTATTGTCCAAATATCATTTTCCCATATGCCAGAGAAGTTATATCTGATGTGATAGTTCGCGGCGGGTTTCCTCAATTATTATTAGCACCAATTAATTTTGATGCGTTATTTGAAGAAAGTAAAAAGAAAGCAGCTAATAGTTAAATATCAACAAGCTAATGATAACTGTATTAGGTGCAGGTTCTTGGGGCACTGCACTTGCGGCAGTGCTTGCAAACAATGGACATAATGTTTGTATTTGGGGTAGAAATAAATTAATTCTTGATGAATTAATAAATCAAAATACTAATAATGTTTATCTTTCCAATATTAAAATACTATTTGATGATCTAAAAAATATTCAGGTTACAGATAGTCTAGATGAGTCTATAAATAATTCCACAAAATATATTCTTATCGCTCTTCCAAGTAATATCTTTACTAAAATAATTCAAGATTTAAAAAATATTTTTTTTAAAAAAAATTTAAAAAATATAATAATAATTGGTTCTAGTAAGGGTCTTGATTTAGGGCCAGAAAATATAGAACATAATCAAGAACCAAAATGGCTTAACCAAATTGCAGCGGATATTTTAGGTAATAATTATCCATATTGTTTATTATCAGGACCATCTTTTGCAAATGAGGTTGCTTTGAAGCAACCTACGGCTGTAGTAATGGCTTGTACTAATATAGATATAGCTAAAAAATCTGCTGAAATTTTTCATAATAATTGGTTTCGAGTTTATTGCAATGAAGATATTATAGGTGTCCAATTAGGTGGAGCGCTTAAAAATATTATGGCATTTGCTGTGGGATGTAGCCAAGGTGTTGGTTTTGGTAGTAATGCGCGCGCAGCATTGATAACCCGTGGCCTAAATGAAATGTTAAATTTAGGTTCAAAATTGAATGCTAAGTTTACTACGATAATTGGTTTATCAGGCTTAGGAGATTTAGTTTTATCTGCAACTGATCAACAATCTCGAAATCAACGATTGGGTTTTTATTTAGGTCAAGGGATGGATAAGACACAAGCTTTACAAAAAATTGGTCAGCATGTCGAAAGTTTAAAAACCACGAAGTTAATTTATAATCTTGCCAAAAGTTATGCTCTTGATTTGCCGATAACTGAGCAAGTGTATAATATTTTATATAACAATATGTCTGTTAACGACGCAGTTGCTAATCTAGTTTCACGTCCCCCAAAAAATGAGTAAAATTATTTTGCCGCAAAGCTTCATATAATAATATAGCAACGCTGTTCGATAAATTAAGACTGCGACTGTTAGCCTGCATCGGAATTCTTACGATATTGTTTGAATTTGTTTCATAAATTTGATCCAAAATATCTTTAGGTAGCCCGCGAGTTTCTGGACCAAATAATAAAACATCACCAGGCTCATAACTTACTTGATGATAATAACTTTTGCCCTTTGTTGAAACAGCATAGATATTTTTATATGCAATACTTTCTAAAGCTTTAGTTAAGTTATCATGAATTTTAATTTGACTGTACTCATGATAATCTAAACCCGCGCGTTGCATGCGTTTGTCGTCAATCACAAAACCTAATGGTTTAATTAAATGTAATGTACTACCAGTGTTGGCACATAATCGAATTACATTACCTGTATTAGGTGGAATTTCTGGTTCGAACAGAATTATATTAAACATAAGATAAGATCAATAATGTTTCTCAAATTAGCTAAATTAAAATTACACGCCTATAATACATCTTTAAAATTATTACTCAATGGAGTAGCATATATGTTTCTTATTTCAATCACTTATAAAACATCCCTAGTTGAAATTGATCAACATCTAGGAGCTCATCGGGAATTTCTTGAAAAAGGTTATCAAAATAATTATTTTATAGTTTCTGGACCAAAAAACCCACGCACGGGTGGTATAATTATTTCGCAATTAACTAATCGGCAAGAATTAGAAAAAATATTAAAAGATGATCCCTTTGTGACTCATGATCTAGCAGATTATGAAATTGTAGAATTCATCCCGGTTAAATATCATAAAGATTTTGCAGAATTTGTGACTTAAATAATAGTAAATAAATTAACTAGAATAAGAAATCTAATATGGCTTATAACAGCCTACAAGATTTTAAAACGTTAGCGCAGTATAATCAATGGGCAAATACTTTGCTTTATGCGAGTTGTGCAAAATTAGATAGCGCAGAATATTTCCAAGACAGAAAAGCTTTCTTTCAAGCACATAATATGCTTACACAAGCGGGTTTAATAGCACCTTCGTTGGATTTTTTACTGAAGATTTAAAGCTTCTCATGTTAATATAAACTATTGATTTTTATATCTATTATCTTTCTCAGCCATTTTTTGCTCGCCAAAAGATATCTAAAAATATCCAGATGATTTAATGGGATTTTACTAAAAATACTAATACCTATTGACCTATATGTCTTTTAGACCTATTATGTCTTTAAGACATATGAAGTAGAGGTAAATAATGAAAAAAGAAAATAAGACCCAGTATGCCATATTGGGTATGCTGAGCATAAGACCTATGTCGGGATATGAAATCAAGAAATCGATGCGAGAAAGTACTCAATATTTTTGGTCCGAGAGTAATGGCCAGCTTTATCCAAGTTTAGCGAAATTGGCACAAAATAAATTTATTAAGCCCAAAAATTCCTCATTAAGCGATAAAAATAAAACTATCTATAGCCTCTCTAACGCTGGCAGAAAAGTTCTTTGTTCATGGTTACTTAAAGATGTTGACTATTATCCACAACGTTGTGAATGGTTACTAAAAGTTTTCTTTGGCGCTAATATGGATTCCAAGGTTTCGATTAACCATATTAATAACCATTTAAAATATTGTGAAAACCAATTAAAGATATTTAATGATATTGCCAAAAAATTAGAAGATTTAGTTGTGAAAAAGCAACGTCCAGTATATTTTTTATTAACGGTAAATGCTGGGATTAAAATGATGCAGTCTGAGATTGATTGGTGTCGTGAGTCTTTGAACCTGATTAATCAACACATGGAAACTTAGTTATGCGATCAAACAATGACGACAACAAGTTTTTTTTACGAGGAAATTTTGCACCCATTGATATAGAGGGATCTTATACGGAATTAAAAATTATTCAAGGATCCGTCCCATATGAATTAAATGGTAGTTTATATCGAAATGGGCCTAACCCAAGGTTTCCGAATGCTAAGCTGCATTGGTTTGAAGGTGATGGTATGTTACATGCTATTACATTACGAGCAGGAAAAGCATCTTATCAAAACCGTTGGATAAGAACCGATCGTTTTAATCTTGAACAACTGCATAAACAATCTTTATTTGGAAGTTTATTAGATCCTAGTTTTAAAAATCGTTTATCTAAGCGTACAGATCCTAATGTTGCAAATACCAATATTATTGAACATGCTGGACGCTTGTTGGCTTTACAGGAAACCGCAAGCGCAATTCAAATAAATAAAGATAATTTAGAAACTATGGGATCATATCATTATAATAATGGAGTACCTACTATGAGTGCGCATCCTCGTTTTGATCATGCAACTGGTGAAATGCTTTTTCATAGTTACAAGCCATTTTCTAAAAGTGTGACTTTTTGTATTGTTGATAAAAATGGTATGGTTACTCACAATACAAGTATTAAAACACCCTACTCAAGTTTCATGCATGATTTTGCAATTACCCAGAATTATGTTATTTTTCCAGTTATGCCTTTAACATTTAGTCTGACTCGTGCTTTAAGAAGAAAGACAGTATTGATTTGGCGAAAATCTCTTGATGCGCATTTTGGCATTATGCCACGTTACGATAGAACAAAAAAAATAATTTGGTTTAAAGTACCTGCATTTTATGCTTATCATTTTATGAATGCTTATGAAGAGGATAACTCAATTATTTTAGATGGAATGTGTGCAGCTAAATCTGGGATGTTTCCTGATGAAAATGGTAATATTATAACTGGATCTGATGCCGCTTCGTATTTAACTCGTTGGGAATTTAATTTGTCTACTAATAAAGCTAATAAATTCAAGCTAGATAATTACAATGCTGAATTTCCTCGTTTTGATGAACGTTTAACTGGTTTACGATATAGACATGGATATGCTATTGGAGGAAATAATTTTGATTCTATACTCCATTATGATTTACAAACTAATATTACAAAATTACGCAAATTAAATGAACATCAAAGCGCAAGTGAAGCAGTATTTATCCCTAAGAACCAAAATAGTGTTGAAGGCGAAGGATATTTGTTAAGCGTAGTTTATGACAATAGTAACCAAACTAGTGTACTTTTAATTCTTAATGCTAATCAATTAGATCAAGAACCAATAGCAACAATTTTATTACCAAACAGAGTACCTAATGGATTTCATGGTAATTGGATAAATGTTTCTTAATGTTAGTCGATTTATTTTTTGATATTACTACAAATTAAATCAACAGCCTCAGCACATTACAAGTAATCATAGTATTTTTCTAATTCCATTTATTATATGGGCTCACTAGGGCTCGAACCTAGGACCAGTGATCAAGAAGTTTTTTCTGTATCGCCGCCGAATAGACTTAAAAATTAAATCCTATCTAATATTTTTGCTAATTTATTGATAAATAAGATCTATACTGGTACTGTGCACTACTAGCACTATGTGCTATAATTAATTTAGGAAGTGTAATGATTGAAGTAATAGCCACGCCAAAATTTATGCGCTTAGCTAAAAAATCAATGACCTCAGAGGCTCTACAAAAACTAACGGATAAGTTAGCGTTAGAGCCAGA
>Ga0206968_10063_pt1 | contig 29069 bp, 30 predicted proteins | sample Alteio_BWOrgHeat_22_FD_153254 | JGI IMG/M metagenome (GOLD analysis project Ga0206968, IMG submission 153254) | Enriched cells from forest soil in Barre Woods Harvard Forest LTER site, Petersham, Massachusetts, United States -... | ecosystem: Environmental > Terrestrial > Soil > Temperate forest >... | reverse complement strand
ACGAATTAACATTGGCAGGAAAAAGTATTCCAAAATATAATGCGGTAGAATTGAAAGCGGATATGGAAGTACTTTTACAAGCGGGTGATTTAGAAACAAGTATATTGCTTTTACAAGGGAAACCGATTGGAGAAACTGTTATACAATATGGTCCTTTTGTAATGAACACCAAAGAAGAAATTAATCAGGCGTTTGAAGATTATCATAAAACGCAATTTGGCGGTTGGCCTTGGCCCAAATTTGACATGGTACATAATCGTGATAAAAGTAGATTTGCGAAACACGCTGATGGAAAAGAAGAAATTAAAACGAGCTAGGTTTATGAAGTCATTTAAAATAATTTGTTTGCTGATTTTTGTTTGTTATTCGTTTGGCTATTCTCAACAAGCAAATCCGAAGAAACTAATTGGCAACTGGAACTGGATTCAATCTTCCGGTGGGTTTGCCGGACAGATTATTAACCCAAAGACTACAGGTTATGATATTCAAATTGAATTCACCAAGAATGGTTTGTATAAAGAAGGGAAGGATAAAAAAATAGACCATCAATATAAATACAGTATCAAATTGGGAAAAACAATTTACTCGCAAGAGCCAACTGATATTATTAAATATATTTCTCCTTCAGATTCTAAAGAGGAAATTATATCTGATTCGTTTGAATTTAAAGGAAAAGACACTTTAATTCTTAAAAATGAATGTAGAGATTGTTTTATCAAAATGTATGTGCGTAGAAAATAAATTTCAATGATGTTTAAAATAGAAACTGAACGTCTTGTTTTGAGAGAGTTAGTTTTAACTGACGCCCACTTTATTTTACAGTTATTTAATACCAAAGGATGGCTCGAGTTTATTGGAGATAGAGGGGTGAATGCGGATGAAGATGCTAAAAAATATTTGGAAGACAAATTAATACCAAGTTATAAAAAAAATGGTTTCGGATTTTACTTGGCTCAATTAAAAGATACTGGAATTCCGATCGGGATTTGTGGACTTGTAAAGCGGGAGGGATTGGAACATACCGATCTTGGTTTTGCTTTTATGCCTCAATTTAATCAAATGGGTTATGCTTATGAATCATCGGTAGCTTGTTTAGATTTTGCTAAAAACAAATTGAGTTTAAAAAAATTACTAGCTATTACACTTCCAGCCAATTCATCTTGTATCAAATTATTGAAAAAATTAAATTTTAAATTTGATAAGATAATTCAAATGAAAGATGATCCCGATGAATTAATGCTTTTCGAAATTACAATTTAGATTACTTTTCATTCCATCTAAAAGTCTTTTGTTCCAAGCCCATCATGTCAATAATCCTATCTGTAACTGTTGCAGCCAATTCTTCAATTGTTTTTGGTTTTGAATAATAGGAGGGAGAGGCGGGTAAAATAATTCCACCGGCCTCGGTGATGGTTTTCATATTGTTGATATGAATTAAACTTAATGGTGTATCACGCGTTACTAAAATTAATTTTCTTCTCTCTTTTAAAATAACATCTGCGGCTCTTGAAATTAAATCGTTACTAATGCCTGAGGCGATGCGTGCCATTGTTCCCATACTGCATGGACAAACTACCATGATATTAAATTTTGCAGATCCTGAAGCAAATGGTGCCATGAAATCATTTTTAGAGTATACTTTAAACGAATAGTTTTTAAAATCTTCATTATCTAATTCTAATTTCCACACTTCTTTGGCATTATCGCTAAATACAAGTGCAATTTCTAAGTATTGCCCTTTTAATTGGCTTAATTTATCGAGTAATAATTTGCTATATATGCTGCCACTAGCACCCGTAACAGCAATTACAATTTTATGGGTTGATTGATTCATTTTTCTTTCTCGGATCTATTTGATAAGTAATATACGCACTTAAAATAATATTATATAAGCCTTTATTAAAAAAACGGGCAACGGTGCTGGGATAATATATCCCACTTGTTGAGAATCCATTACCATAACCACGAACAGGAATAAAAGAATTAGTTGAACGAACTTCTACCAATAAATTTTTTTTGAGTTTTCTGCCAAGTCCGAAATTTGCGGCGAACTCAAATTTATTAAATGGATAAACGCCATTCCAGTTGCCTCTTTCAGTGTCTTCCTGATAATTTATGAGATACGCTATTGATGGCCCTATGGTTATAAAATAAGTTTCATTTGCTTTATAGTTTAATAATAAAGGTAATTCGATGTAATTTAAGTTTACCCTATAAAAAGTATAATCTCCTTTTGTTGGATTTTGATTTTTACGTGCCCCTTTTTGTGTAAACACCATTCCAAAATCGAAAGAAGTTTTTTGATTGATACGTGTATTTAGTAATATGCCACCATTAAAGCCAAATTTATGAAAGCCGTGCGCATTATCACCATGCATCTGACAAACGTTAATACCTACAACCGGTTTAATAGTAAAAATAGAAATGTTATTTTGTGCTCTTGAAAAAGATAAACCAAAAACTAAAAAAAAACTTAGCTTTCTTAAACTGAATTTATATTTAGTGTGTAGAAGTAACATTGTTCTATAAAAGTAATCGCAAATGTTGGTTTGTTTAGTTATTTTTAAATAAAACTAAAATTTGTAACCGAAGCCAAGAGCAAACGTGGATAAAACCTGTAATCTTGGACCATTAATATCATGAGGATTATCATATTTTCCATCTTTATTCCAATCCCTTTTAATAATAATGTCATCGTCGTATACCATTTGACAAATAATACTAGCAGTAAATAGTTTGTGAATCTTAATAGTAATAAGATTATTAAATACCACATCAATATTTTGTGGATTATGCAAGTAATCTGAGAAAAGATCTAAGTAAGAATCAATGCTGATTTTTTTATTGATTTCTTTTTTGAATTTTAAAACTAACCTCCCACCAAATTCATACCGCGATTTTTTACCGTGTTTAATTATATTACCTGCTGTATCGGTAACTGCTTTTTGTACACCGTATGCACCTTGATCGGCTAGGTATTGACGGTTTACATATGTCATTTTACCGGCCAAAGGAGCTACAAATATTGATAAACCTTTTACAGGTTTGTATTCCAACCCAAACGCTAATTGTGTATAACCGGGAGATAAAAAATCTGAAGTTGCTCTACCGCTTATTGAATCACCATTATAATTATATCCTGGAGCAAATTGAGTACGAAAATCGGCTTGTGTTGTGTAATAAAAGTTTTTTGCAAATGCGTCAATATCTAATTTTGAGATTGCAAACAATTGATCAAGATTTTTTTTAAAGAGTTTATCATCTCCCGGTTTAATAACCCCATATTGAGCATCTAATTTATTTAACCAAATTATTTTGCCTTTTTTGTAAACAGCTTCACCAGAAAAAATGTTATTTATGGCAACGTTATTTTGACCGCCACCCTGCCAATTACTTAGAGCAGTTTGGCTAGCATTGACACCAAAAAAACCCGAAACCTTCCATGAAGTATCTTTGACTACTACATTCACAGAATCCCCATTTTGAGAAAAAGTGGTTAAAGAAATCAACAGTAATAATTGAATAAAAATGTTTTTCATAATTCTAATATTAATTTAGCAAAATTAAGGTTTAATACTGATAGAGTATATTTAATAGTCTAAATAATGGATTAAAAAAATCCTGCATCGACATTAATAATAGCTAAAAAGCTAGAAAAAATTATACCAAACAAAAAAGCAAACAACGAAGCTGCGTAAGGGATTGTAATGCAAATCCTTTTTGCTGTGTCTTCGCAAAAAGATTGAAATGCAAAGCCCGGCCCCGCCCAAAAAAATAATCAGAAAGAAAATATTAATTGCGGGGTTACGCCCAAAACAAAAAAATAGTAATATTCAATAAGATAATACTAATATGTTTTAACTACATTATAAAGCGTATCTCTTTCTACTGGTGTTTTACCAACGGCTTTGATAAGATCTACTAATTGTTGTGTAGATAATTTTGGAGTTTGTTCTTCCGACCCTGCCATGCTATATATTTTAGTGGTATCATCAATAGTTCCATCCAAATCATCAGCACCAAAATTAAGTGCCAGTTGTGCAGTGCTTCTCCCAATCATGGCCCAATACGCTTTTATATGCGCAAAATTATCTAAATATATTCTGCTAATCGCATAATTTCTTAAATCCTCGATCACACTTACCTCGGGCACGTGCGACATATGATTTTCTTTATTTCTGAATTTAAGTGGAATAAAAGCATTGAAGCCATTTGTTCTATCTTGCAGTTCACGCAGACGATTCATATGATCTATCCGATGTTCAAATGTTTCTATGTGTCCGTATAACATAGTTGCATTTGAAAAACTTCCCATTTTGTGCCATGTTTCATGAAGCTCAAGCCATTCTTCGGAGCTGCATTTTCCTCCTGCAATTTCATCGCGAATTGTTTTATCAAAAATCTCCGCACCACCTCCGGGTAAACTATCCAAACCAGCTTCTTTCATTATTTTAAGCCCTTCTGCATAACTTAACTTCGCTTTCTTAAAAATATAATGGAACTCAACAGGAGTCAAGGCTTTAATATGTAATTGTGGTCGATGTTGTTTTATTTTTTTAAAAAGCTCAGTATAAAAATTGAGATCTTGCTTTGGAACTACGCCTCCTGTAATATGAACTTCAGTTACAGCTTGACCGTCGTATTTTTTAATGATGTCGAGAATTTGGTCAACCGTTAATTCCCATCCCTGTTCGCGATGTTTTATCAAACGTGAATATGAACAAAAGGAACATGTGTAAACACATACATTAGTTGGCTCAACGTGAAAATTATGATTGAAATAAACAAGATCTTTATTTTTTTGTTCCCGTACATAATTGGCTAGAGTACCCACAAAACCAAGAGACCCATCTTTGTACAGAGTCACACCATCTTCAAAACTAATCCTTTCATTTGATAATACTTTCTCTGCAATTTTTTTTAATTGAGGAGAAATATTGGAGTCTAAAATCAGTTCTAATTTTTTATCGTCAACTTGTAAGGCCATGTTTTATGAGTAATCTTTATTGGAGATTCAAAACTACGTAAAATAAAAAAGGCTGCCAATATAATTTGACAGCCTTTTTAAAAATTAAACTAAAATTATTTTTTTGGAGCCTCAGCTGGTTTAGTTGCAGCTGTAGCCTCGCCGCCTTTTTTGCAGCAAGCTTTTTTATCACCAGCGCAAGCTTTTGCACCGTCTTTTTTGCAGCACTCTTTTTTAGCAGCTGTTTTTTTGTCTTTATCGTCTCCTTTAGTAATTGCAGATGCAGTTCCAGCTAATAAGCCAGTAAATGCTAACATTAATAATGCTTTTTTCATGGTTGTTTAAATTAGTTTGATAATAAAGTTAAGTATTAATTTGATGTTTAATTGTTAAAATTCTGAAATAATTAAAGACTCACACCCCCAAAGCAAACCAGAAAAGCGAAAACAATTCCTGGAAGGAAAAAAAGGAAGGTTAATATTAAATCAATCCAAAAATTAGTGCTTAGTTTATTATCAAAAAGGAATACTGCTAAAGGTGGAATAAAAATACATAATATTATGAGTAATATCTTATTAACGTCACTGCCTGAACCGCTAGTATTCTTAGTTTCTTTTTTAGTAACATCAATTGATTTAATAACTTTTGTTTCTAAAACTGGTTTAGCATCTGTAGAAGCAATTTCATTCGGCTTTGCAGTAATTTTACGATTGTTTTTTTCTGTTGAAGTGAAGGACTTTGTTAAAACGGGTTCAGTAATTGAGTTCTCTGTTTTTAACACTTCATTTTTTGGAACAAGTACAATTTCTTGTTGAATATTTTCGGTGTGACTTACCTTGATAGTTTTGTTAATTGAAGTAACATTTGTTTTTGAATCATTCCCACTGCTTCTGCTCACATAAAAGCCTTTGTTGTATTTACGTTTGGCAATTGTGTATTTTCCATTACAAGAACTAAAAATAATTCCTGTCGCAGCTAAAAATAATATAAGTTTTTTCATAATTAAGTTTTTCTTAAAAATAAAGGTTCTTAATTTAATTCTGAAGCTTCAAATGAAGAAATTATCCACAAACAATGATAAGCTAATATAAATTAGCTGTTATGGGAAAGTGATCGGTAAAAGTTTCTTCGGCTTTTTGAAACTTAGAGCAATGAAATTGCTTGTCGAACAAAATATAATCTATTCTAAATTGAGGCCATTCACCTGCATAAGTTCTACCAAAACCATTACCTTTTGCTACAAAAGCATCCGTTAGCTTTTTACATAACTCATTATATGCATAAGATCCCGGTGTATCGTTGAAATCGCCGCACAATATAATTTTATATTTACAGGTGCTCATGTGCAATTTTATTGCCTCAACTTGCTTGGCCCGCTTTACAAATGCTCTTTTTAAGCGTCTTAAAATGTTTTTACTTTTTTCAATGTCCTCATCCGAATCATTTCCTTGTTTAAGGTCGTTTAAAAATTGATTGTCTTTTTTGCTGAAACTAATCGACTGTAAATGCAAATTATATACCCGTACAGTATCTTTATATATTAGAAGGTCTGTATAAATGCATAAATTATTATTTTTAGTATTAAATATAATTTTTCCTTTATTTACGATCGGAAATCTACTGAATGTAGCAATTCCCCAATGATCGAATTCACGAAGCGTGGTTGTGTATTCGGTATGATAATTACTTAGGTTTAATAATTTTGTAAGCGAATCAATATTATTAAAATCACCTTTTTCTTCGGATGTATAAAATTCCTGAAAACACATGATGTCGGATCCCATTTCTGCAAGATTTCCAAAAATTTTATCTCTTGTTTCGTGATTATGATGCCAATTGTATAAATCAAACAACATACTATTGTACGACGTTATTTTAAAACTCTTTGCATTTTTTTCTTCTTTTCCTAAGTTAATTTGAAAATATTTAAATGAGGTTGGAAGTGCTACAACTAAAGCTACTGTAGAAAATAAAAAAATTCGTCTGAATTGAACGACCCAAAAAATGAGAAAAAATAAATTAGCAATAAAAATAAATGGAAAAGCTAATCCAAAAAACGCGATGATCCATACAAATTCCGGAGATACATACTTTGCGAGTGAAGCTATGATGAGCGATACAATTACAAAATAGTTTAACCAAAGAAATAATTTATTGATCTTCGAGAGCTTTCGTTCGTTTTTTACCTGAATGGTTTTGCGAAGTTCAGCAATAGATATTTTTTTGAAAGCGCTAATTTTAGTGTTTATATTTTAGAATAACAAACAGCATAAATAATACCGGAATAGAAGAAAGCAACATGCCTAAATAACCTTTTGGCCATTTAACTTCATCAAATTCGTATTTATTGTTTAGAAAAATATTTATACCTGATAACAAAAAACCAATTATTGCTAACATGATTCCGTAAAACACAAATCGTAATTGGTAAATGCTTAGTGTACACAATATCCCAACAAGAATAGAAAGGTAGCCCGAAAACTTATATATCAATTTGGTGTACATTTTTTATTCTACGAAAAAGTTGCTCAATTTTCTTTTTAATTTGCTTGTATAATTTTGATATTGCCAATCATTATAATTGTTAGTAGCATTAATGCATCTGCCAAATTGTTTGATGCGATATTTCATTTCTTCGAGCAATAAATTATAAAGTTCCAAAGCTTCTGCATATTCTGAGCCATTATCTTTTATACGATTGAAATGATCTTCTAAACTATCTTCCAAAACCGTTTGCGGTTTAATTCCTTTTCGCAATGCCAATAAATATCTATCTCTCACAATAAACGCTTCAGCACTTGAATTTAAGAATCGTTCTTTAATTTCTGCAGGTAAATCATAATCGTTCTCCAATTCATAATCCCACTCGTCTTTATACCTGTGTTCTAAATATAAATGTGGCGCTACAAAAACATGTTTCCAATCAATAGGATATTGCCATAAATTAAAACGGCGGGAATTATTGCCGAGATCAATAATTTTAAATTGTTTTTTATTTGGTAATACGCGACTACCTCTTCCAATCATTTGGTGATAAAGTGTAAGAGATTTCGTTGCTCTATTCAACATAATGGTTTCAACTTCGGGTTCATCAAAACCGGTAGTTAAAATACTTACCGAAGTTAAAATTCCATCTTTTGTATTTCTAAACCATTCTAATGTTTCAGCACGTTCTTTGTCGCTAAAGGTGCTGTCTAAATGTCTAACCGGATAACCTTTTTTCTTAAAAGTTTCATAAATGGCTCTACTCGTTAAAATACCCGCATTAAATATTAATGTTTTTGTTCCTTTACCAACTTCTTCATAAGCCTCTACCAGCTTACTTTGCATGAGGGCTTGTGTATAAAGTAACTCATGAGATCCTACTGTAAACTCACCATTATTACCCACACGAAGCGTACTTAAATTTACATCGTATGAAAAAGTTACGCCTTCGCATAAATATCCTTTTTCAATAAGTACTGGAATACTTTCTCCAATAATTAAATCATTATATGTTTGATAAAGTGGTAGTTTTTTGTTGCTGCTTAATGGAGTAGCCGTTACTCCCAAAATATTGACATCACTGAAATAATGGAAAATTTTGCGGAAAGAATTGTTGTGAGCTTCATCCACAATAACCAATCCAATATCCTCTAAAAATTGATCATTTTCTTGTAAACGATTATTTAATGTTTCTACCAAAGCAGTAAAACTTTGATATTCGCTTTGTTGCGGTAATGCCTTTACTTCGCTATTAATTACTTTGTTCGAAATTCCCATTTCAGTTAACACATCATTTGTTTGTCTACTCAACTCAATACGATGTGTGAGAATCAAAATCTTTTTATTAAATTGTTTAATATAACGTTTCGCAATTTCACTAAAAATCATTGTTTTTCCGCCACCTGTTGGGAGTTGAAAAAGCAGATTACCGTTGGCCGGCATTTTAAGAAGTGTATTGAAAATATTATTAACAGCGTCTTCCTGAAATGGATAAAGTTTACGTTGTTCAGTTATTATTTTTGGTGATTGATCCATAGAAAAATGTAACCTTCAAATATAAGGCATTTTTGATGTATCTGATCTGTTAAATAGTTTAAAATAAGGAATAAAATATCCGTATATTTACTGTTTTTTTAGAGCTTGTTTAAATTTGTATTTTAAGATTGTTTATAGCTTCTTTTTGAGCGAAATGAGACAAATTTTGCAGGCATAATTGAACATTTATGGCGAAAAATTTAACGATATTGTAGCCAAAAAGAAGCATTAACAAATTATTAGATAAATTTTAAACACGCTCTTAACCCCTATAAAATGCCAAAAATTTCTAACAAGGCCAATTTAATGCCTTCTTCCCCAATTCGTAAATTGGTACCATTTGCAGATGCCGCTAAGAAGAAAGGAACAAAAATCTACCATTTAAATATTGGTCAACCTGATATTGAAACGCCTCCTTCCTTTTTAAATGCTGTTAAAAACTCTAACATTAAAGTCTTAGAATATTCGCATAGTGCGGGCAATGAAAGTTACCGGAAAAAATTATGTGGTTATTATAAATCATACGATATTTTAATTGATACTTCTGAAATTATTATCACTTGTGGCGGCAGTGAAGCAATTCAAATTGCCATGAATACTTGTTTTAATTCAGGTGATGAAGTTATTATTCCAGAGCCATTTTATGCAAACTACAATGGCTTTTCGATGACGGCAGATGTAATTATAAAACCTATTCGAAGTTATATAGATACCGGATTTGCTTTACCTCCAATTAGTGAATTTGAAAAATTGATCACTCCAAAAACAAAAGGGATCATGATTTGTAATCCCGGAAACCCAACGGGTTATTTATACAGTAAAGATGAATTAAACGCTTTACGGGAATTGGTTTTAAAATACGATCTGTTTTTACTAAGTGATGAAGTATATCGTGAGTTTTGTTACGATGGGAAAGAATATGTTAGTGTAATGCATTTAAAGGGAATTGAAAGCAATGTTATTTTATTAGATTCTGTTAGTAAACGCTACAGTGCTTGTGGAGCCCGCATTGGTGCAATGATTAGCAAAAACAAAGAGGTAATGACAGCCGCTCTTAAATTTGCACAAGCGAGATTGAGTCCGCCGAGTTACGGACAAATTGGAGCAGAGGCAGCTATTGATACTCCAAAGACTTATTTTGAAGAGGTAAAAAAAGAATATATTTCACGAAGAGATTTTGTAATTGAAACCATTAATAAAATCCCAGGTGTATTTTGCCCGAAACCAAGTGGTGCTTTTTATTGTATTGCTCAATTGCCAATTGATAATGCAGATAAATTTTGTCAGTGGTTATTAGAAGAGTTTAATTTTAATAACGAAACTGTAATGCTTGCACCTGCAACGGGTTTTTATTCAACGCCAGGTGCAGGAATAAATGAAGTGCGAATTGCTTATGTTTTAAATAAAACGGATTTAAAAAACGCGATGCTTTGTTTAGAAGAAGCATTGAAAAAATATCCGGGTAAAACAAATTAAATGAAAATAAAAAAACACGTTGTAGTTTGTTTTGCTTTATTGGTTGGACTTGTAGCTTGTTCGCCGGAAGACAATTTAAAAACTGAAAATAAAAAGGAAGGAAAGAAAGATTCTTCTTATTCTATTGAACCAAATCATTTAGCAGTTAAAACTCTAAAACAATTAACTGATGCAAAAGGTGTTATTGGTATTTTTGATGTCCCTGAAATGTTAACACTTAATAAAATTGACTCTACTAAAATGGCAACAGTGGCGGCAGTCATGGCCAAAAATTTTGGTATTTTACAAAAGGATTTTGATTATTTAAAAGCGGAAATAGATGGCTCGGCTGGTACAATTTATTATAACAACGATACAAATAATTTTATTTTCGAATGTGTAATTCCAATAAAAGCAATGCCCAAATTGAAACCAAAGAAAAGTCGGGTTGTAGTTTTAGAGGCAACCAGAATGCTTATTTATAATTATTATGGCCCTTATCAAAATCTTTTCAAGGCTTATTCAGAAATAAAAGATTACTGTAATAAGAATAAAATAGAACAAACCGGACCACTTCGTGAATTTTATATTACCGATCCAACTATTGTTAAAGACTCTATGCAATGGTTAACACGAATTATGTTGCCTGTTAAGTAAACGAGACAATGATTTTGCTTTCAAAATCATAATGCCCGTAGGGTGCCGAAGGCATCGAATTTATCCCGACCATTGCGTCGGGATTATTATTTCGGGTATATTTATTTCAAGTCTTCTTAATTTTATTCTCTAATTTTGAGTATAAATTACACCATTGAAAAATTACCTTTTCCGTAAATTAATTAGTATCTCTTTTTATCCACTTTGCTTTATTGCGGTAATATGGTTGGTGTTTGCATATGGTTATTTTAATAACGTCAATTTTACTTCATACGGTGTTTTGCCAAGGCAGATTTCAGGATTAAAAGGAGTTATATTTTCAATTTTTATTCATGGAGATCTGGAGCATATTGCATCAAACAGTTTGCCAGTTTTAGTTTTGGGAATGCTACTTTTTTTCTTTTATAAGCCAATTGCGAAATCAGTTTTTATTTGGATCTGGTTAGTGAGTGGTTTATGGCTTTGGATCGGTGGCAGAAACTCTGATAGTTATCCAACTTATCATATTGGCGCTAGTACATTAATTTATGGTTTAGCCACATTTTTATTTTTCAGTGGTGTATTCAGAAAGCATTTGAGATTAATGGTTGTATCAGCGCTTGTATTATTTTTGTATGGAAGTATAATGTGGGGAATATTTCCATTTAAATCAGAAATAAGTTGGGAGGGACATTTATTTGGTTCCATTGCAGGATTACTGGTTGCATTTAATTATCGAAAGGAAGGACCACAACCACGTAAATTTGATTGGGAAGATGAAGAAGAGGACGATGAAAATGGTGGGACTGAAAACACGAATGAAGGCATAGTGATTAATTATTTTTACAAGAAAAAAGAGTAGGAGCGAATTGGTAATTCTACTTGTGTTCAGCAATAAAGAGCTTAAGATATTTTATGGAAACGGCAAGATTATTCCGTTCCCAATCCTCTTTGCTTATTTTAGCTCTTTCAGATTTGAATTGTTCCAGTAATTTCGGCCTTGATTTTAAAAATTCATTTAGCTGTACCATATAGAGTTTATTAATTCTATCAACAAAATAAATATGGTAGGTGTTTGTTGATGCAGTGATCCCTTGTAAATAACCTTTTCTATCATAATTACCTAAAGTGCCATATACAACACAATAGTAATCTTTAGTGCCACCTCCAAATGAATAATAGGTGGAATTCCATCGGTTTTTATCTGGCCTTATTTGAATTTCACCACCTACTTCATAGCCAAAATAATAGGAGCAGGAATCTTCAAGTTTCAATTCCTTTTTTTTACCATTAGCTGTTTTGTATTTGATCACCTTTAAATTTTCCGACTCTATATATTGCCCTCTATAAATTTTGTTTTCATTAAAAAAATCATCTTCAGTTTTATATAAGTAAAGACAATGGTCTTTATAATCGGAAGAGTCAATTTGACCAATTGAAAGTTTAGTAAGTAACAAAAGGAAGAGCAAAACTATATTTCTTTTCATAACAAAATTTAAGACGAAGCTTTGATTTATAAAAATAGGAAATTTAAGTGAATGGTGTAAGCTCTCTTTGGAATAGTAATTTGTCAGTTCGTTTTATTTTTTGTCCGCCTCTTACAAAAATAGTATTGAGAAGGATATGAGAATTATATCTAAGTCACTTCTCGATACAAAAAAATGAAAAGAGATGTATTTTTTCACTGTGCCACTGCTAAAGCGACACGCGGTCGAAATTTATAAATATTAAACAATTTAAAAACTGTAACCAAGACTTACACCAATCCAGAAAAAACCAGAAAGCTGTGACCCAAAATTAGGAGTGAATGCCGCTCGGAAGAAAAGGCCACCATTTGGCTTTTGATATCTGTATCCAAGTCTGAACGTTTCATAAGGAAATAAAGTTGTTACTCTTTTAGGTGAAGTACTATGAAATCCATAATAATTGTCGTCAGTTGATGATGAAAAATTTACACCAAATCCTGTTTCAAAATAATGTTTCTCTTTTCCGAAAAGCAAATTCAGCTCAACCAATGGTGCAATTGGTAATGTAGGAGAATATGAAAATGGCACTATATTTTGTCCAATTCCAATTCGAAAACTAATTTTAAGCTTCTCAAAAATTGGCCCGGTGATCCTATCATAATTGACAGATCCCAAAAAACCATTTCCGCCACCTTCGATAAAAACTGAATTTTTTTTCGAGTTTTGTGTTACTGCTTTGTCATTATTCTGTCCAGAGATTATGACTGCTTTTGAAATAAAAAACAATAATATTAAAAGTTTTGTTTTCATTTCTAATCTGAATTTTATTTAAACGGTTTTGAATAGCTAACTTTTATTTCTTCATCCATGAACACACAGAAAACCAATCTGCACAATTTTTATTTTCTAGTTTAGTAAATTTTTCTTTATCTGTATTTAAGTGTTCTGTAATAAATACCATATGGAACATTTCAGAATAACCATTATGAGCCGGTTCGGAATAGTATATGATTTTTGTTGTTTTATCAACTATATATGAATTGAATGAACAGGTTAATTTTTTTGGCATTGATACTATCCAATGGCCAAAACAACTGGCTTCACAGTTTAGCATGATTTCTTTAAAAAGAGATTTAAAACTATCTTTTTGACTTTCTGAAAATTTAATATCTACAAAATTGTAACTTTTAATAGTAATTAATGCTATGTTGCTATCGCTTTTTAATGCATAGTATTCATATGTTCCATTTTCTGTAGAATCTTTTTTAAGAAAGAAATAATTCTTGGCTAAGATTTTTGTTACAAATTCTTTTTTGTTTTTCCTTTGTGCACAGCCTCGAGTCTCGATAAAAGTAAGAGTTTGCGCTTTTAAAAAAAAGGAAATAAATGTTAGTATTAAGATGAATTGAAATTTCATTTATAGTTGTTTACCTAATCAATGAAACCCTTCCAGATCGATTTACTTTTTTCTCGTTACCTTTTTCGGTACTTTCTATTTTGTAAACGTAAATATCTTCATCGCATAAGTTGCCTTTAAAGCGCCCATCCCACTTGCCATTGGTGTTATTGGTGGTATAAATTTGATTTCCCCATTTATCATAAATGGTAAATGAATAATAACTGTAGTCGCATTGTAAAACCGGGAAAAAATAATCGTTTCTATTGTCTTCATTCGGAGTAAATGAATTTGGGATGAGCATTTCGCAATCACAAGCCTTTAATTTTACGAAAACACTATCATAACGAATCCCACAAATTTTATTTTCTGTTTTTAATGAATACCAACCATCTTTTGTTGCATTAATTGAGTTGGCGGTAGAGCCTGTGCTCCATAAAAATTTTGTACCTGCCGGCGCTTTTACTGACAGTGGTTTTTGTTCATCACTCAAACAAAAGGTTATTTCGCTTTGAAAAGATGTCTGTATTCCGGGTGCAACAATTACTTTAAATGTATCAGTATAGTTACATCCTTTATTATTCGCGGTTACCCAATATCTGCCCGAATTATCAATTCTAATTCTTTGAGTTGTTTCAGAAGTGCTCCACGAATATTTATAAGATGGATTTTTAGCGTCAGCAACCAATGTTAAGCCTTTGCAAATAGTTGTGTCTCTGATATTAATTATGGGTCGGTTTACATAAACAACAATCGTACTGTCTTTTATCGTTTTTGTTCCGTCATTTATTTGCACAATATATTTACCTGCTGCTTTACTTGCGCTTATTCGTTTAATATTATACTCAATATTTTTTGGTGTGATCCAGGTTATTTTCGATTTTTTTAAATCAACTGAAGCCGGTAAAGTTAAAAAAGCACTGTCAGAAATACAGATCCCGGTTGTATCAGGTAACAAATTTTTTTGAGCAAAGGAAACTGTCCAGAAAAATATAAATAGATATGTAAGTGTTTTTGTAATAGTGTTAAATTTATGAAATTCAAAATTATTCCGTACGCAAATATCGTCAAATTATAAGAGTCTTGCTCTTTATAACTCTAACTCAATTGTAATGATAGTACCGGTTTTGTCGGCACTAATGGTTGATTTATCTACCATTGTCACCAATTGGGTTTTTCCTGTTAGTTTGGAGTTTAATTCTAAAATGTTTTGAATTGTGGAAGTACCAAGACTTTTATGTCCTGTTTTTGAATGTTCTTTCGCCTTTATTAATCCTATACCGTCATCTTCAATGGTAATTAATAATTTTCCGTTTACTGTTTTTTTGAATGTAATATCTAAGCGACCGTGTTCCATTTTTGGTAAAATACCATGGATAATGCAATTTTCGGCGTGCGGTTGAATAATCATATTTGGAATACTCACACTATTTACGTCCAATGCCTCATCAACAGTTATTGTATAATCAAATTTGCTTTTAAATCTTTCTTTTTCAAGTTCCAGATAATAAGTTAGTCTGGTAACTTCATCTTTCAATAAAATTTCGCCTTGCGATGCTTTTTCAATGATCATGCGAATCAAGCGCGAAAACTTGGCGAGGTACTCACTTGCTTTTAAACTATTATTCGAGTTAATATAATTTTGAATAGAAGTTAAAGAGTTAAAAATGAAATGCGGACTCAACAAAGAATTCATGGCTTGATGTTTCAATAAATTTACTTGTTGCTCATCCTGAATACGTTTTAATGCTCTTGTTTTGATACGTTTTATAATGAGATAACTAATAAATGAGATAATAATAATGGAAGAAATAATAATAATTAAGTAAGAGAAATTTGTTTCGGAGAATTTCCTTTCTTTAATAAACTCAATTTTGGTAGGTTCACTCCAATTGATATTATCAGCCGAGGCTTCAATTAAAACTGTATGTGGTCCCCAACCAATTGTTGGCAAATTAAATGATGTATTTTCTAATGTAACCCAACTAGAATTATTGAGTTTATATCTGAAAAAATGCGTGTTTGGTTTTGTGTAATACGGACTATTAAAGAAAACACTCACATCATTATCATTTGCCGATAAAGAAATGGTTTGATTGTTGAAGAAAATATTTCTCTCATTAATCTTAATGTTGTCAATACTTACTGCATCAATTGTTGTATTGTAATTAATTAATTCGTTGATTTCGGCAACGGAAATTCCTTTGGAAGTTGAGATACAAGCGTAAATATTGTTAAATGAAATATCATTAATGAAATCAGAAAGTAATCCATTTGATTTATTATAAACCTTTAAAGGAGTTAAAGTCGAATCGCAAATAAATAAATCGCTTTTCGTTACAATCCAAATGTGATTGTTTCGTTGTTTGATTTTTTTAACGTCGCTTAAGACTTTAGTACCAATCATCTTGATTTCTCTATCGGAATTTAAAAAATAAATCCCTTCTTCATATGCAATAACTATTTCTCCATTAATAGTTGAAATATCGTTGATTTTATTATTCGCTTTTTTTGGTAAGAGAATATATCCCTTTGTTTTAAAGTTTTTATAATACAGACCTTTATTAGTAGCAACCAACAAAGTATCACTCCGTGAAAATATTGAGTTGATATTAATTCTATAATCCGGAAAAGATATAAGTGTATCAAGTGTTTTGGAAGCATCTTCATTTGTGAGTAAAACATTTGCTAGCCAATCGCAAAGTATAATTTTATTATTTGCAAGTGGTTGTATAATTTTACCACCTAGAGGTTTAAATAAATATTTTGTATTTCCTGCGATAAAAAGCTTTGACGACAAATCGAATTGCCTTCTTTTGGTATAATAAATGGTGTTCTTAGATTCTTTGATATCGTATACAGGTTCTGTTAAAACTTTATCTGGTGCTGAAATAGTTTTCAGTTGGTTTTGTTTCACATCATAAGCATAGAATCCATTGCTTGTCGCCGTAAAAATGAAGTTGTCTTTAAAAAATATCTTGTTTACACCTAAAATTTTATCATCAGTATTAATTGTCACATTATTAAAAAAAGTATTTTGCATAATATAGATTCCATCGTCATAAGTACCTATCCAAATATTTTCGTTTTTATCTTTGTAAATACAACTAATCAATAAAGGTGTAATGTTCAATTCTGCAAAAACATCATGTGTAATTCCTTTATCATAAACATAAATGTTTTCGTTAGGATCTGTTGTAAACCATATGCGGTTGTATTTGTCACATACAATTTTTGAAATATGTTTTTCGCCAGTTGGTGAAAAAGTTGTTGCTTTGGTTTTGTATATCGGCACAATTTCTTTTTCTAAAATATTATTTTTTGCGAAACATATTTTAGAGGAAGACCCTATAACTAATGACCCATCCATGTTTTCAGTTAAACAATAAACGGGTTGGTTTTTAAAGAAAGCTAATTTAATTTGTTTATTATTCTGGACCTCATACAAACCATCACTTCTACCCACTAAGATTTTTCCGTCTTTTGTTTTATATAAACAATAAGCCTGGTTATTATCATTGTGTGTTTTTATATCATCCTCAATTAGTTTATTCGATTTAAGATCGATGATCTCAAAACTAATGGTGGACATGAGCGAATAAATATAATCATTGGTAACAATGATCTGATCAGGGTTGTGCTTTAAATTAAAAGGGACTAATTGTTTATATTTCCTTAATTTAATATCTATTTCTGTAATGCCTTTTTCAATTGTTGAAAGATAAATAGAGTATTTGTTTTTAATGAATGAATTAATGATCGTAGGATTTATTAAACTATCTGTTTTGATCAACGAAAACTTATAGCTGTTATAAACATACACGCCATTATCAGTGGTAACGTGCATAAGACCATTTTCGTTTTGTTGAATGTTGAATACATTCAAACTGTTCATACCTTCTTCGGTACCTATTTTATGAAAATTGAGTCCAAGATTTTGCGAAAAAAATGAATGAGCAATAAAAGCAAATACGGATAGCCAAATTACTTTTTTTGTTGGCATATTAGTGCGGCTTAATTATTTTGGAGAAACCGATTTTGATTTAATAAAGTCGGCAAATTCATGAATTCGTGCTTTACTCACGGTTACATGAGTACCATCGCTTAATATTACACCACCTTCATTATGACTATATTCTTTTACAAAAGATACATTTATTAATGCTGAACGGTGAATGCGGAAGAAGATAGTAACCGGTAAAATCATTTCAAATTCTTTTAATGTTTTACTTGCTACAATTTTCTTACCTCCAACCAAAAATAAGTTTGTATAATTGTCACTCGCTTCCAACCAAATAATATCTTTATAATCTACTAAAGTAAAACCCTTGCTGTGATTGATGAGAACAAGGTTTTTATCTTGTTCTGCTTTATCTGTATTACCTTTATTTGCAGTTTCAAAATGAACAATAACTTTTCTGATTGCTCCTTGGAGTTCGCTTAACATCAAAGGTTTTAATAAATAATCTGTTGCACCGGCTTTAACCGCAGTAATACCATGTTCGCTATAAGCGGTTAAAAAAATTACACAAAAATCACGTTCGTAAATACCTTCCAGCATTTGAAAACCATTCATACCAGGCATATTTATATCTAAAAAAACTACATGAGGTTTTAATTCCTGTATTTTTACTTTGCCTTCCATGCCATTCCCAGCTTCACCAATAACTTCTATTTCCGGACAATAGTTTTCAAGCATACTTCTAGTGTTGCTTCTACTGTCCTCTTCATCATCTATAATTAAAGCGCGATATTTTTGCATGGTATTATTTTTCTACTAATCTAACAATTTTATTTTCTAAAATAAATGATTTCAGCAATTTTATCCTAAATATTGAGTAAAACTATCGTTTTTACGAGTAAATGATTATATTCACAGGATAAAATTCAAGGGTCTGATTCATTATTTTAGATCTTGAAATAAATAGATTTAACATATAATTATAACGAAATCGTATGAAGAAGTTATTGGTGGGTTTAGTTGTTGTGGTTAGTATTTACGCAAAAGCACAACAACGTATTACATTAGAAGATATTTGGGTTAAGTATGCCTTTGCTAATAAAAGTGCTCAGGGCTTTAACACTATGAAAGATGGCGTAAATTATACTGAGATTGGCGAATCAGATGGTTATAATGTTATCTCTAAATATCAGATAAAAAGCAGCAATAAAGTGTCAGAATTAGTGAACGCTAAAGATGTGAAATTTAATGCGAAGTCTATTGAGATTAATAATTATGTGTTTAGCCCAACTGAAGACAAAATTCTGTTAACAGAGAATGTAGAACCTATTTACCGTCATTCTTCTAAAGCTGATTATTATGTATTTGATATTAAAGATAAAACCACTATTCCTGTTTGTGAAAAAGGCAAAATAATGTTCCCAACATTTTCGCCCGACGGAAGAAAAATTTTATTTGTTCGCGAAAATAATATTTACATAAAAGACTTGCTTTCGAATAAAGAAATTGCAGTAACGACAGATGGGGAGATTAATAAAATAAAAAATGGTTGGGGAGATTGGGTTTACGAAGAAGAATTTAGTAAAGCTGATTATTTTACATGGAGCGCAAATTCGCAATATATAGCTTACATTAAATTTGATGAATCAAAAGTTAGAGATTATTCAATGGATATGTACAAAGGAGAATTGTATCCGGAGAAATACACTTTTAAATACCCAAAATGTGGTGAAGATAATTCAATTGTAACCTGCCACATTTATGATGTCAATTCTTTCGCTGCCAATAAAACTGTTAATGTAGATATTGGTATGGAGACAGATATTTATTTGCCGAGAATTCAATTTACAAATGATAATAATGTATTAGCAGTTCAGCGTTTAAATCGTTTACAAAATAAGTTAGAGCTTCTTTTTGTAAATGCTAAAAATGGCGAATCAAAAGTTGTATATACTGATGAGGCTAAGACCTACGTTGATATTACAGATGATCTTACATTTATTGGAAACAAAGGATTTGTTATTTCCAGTGAAAGAGATGAGTTTAATCATTTATATTATTATGATCTTACCGGTAAATTGATCACTCAAATTACAAGTGGTTCTTGGGATGTAATTTCTTTTAAGGGATATGACGAAAAAAATAATACACTATATTATATTTCAGCCGAAAATGGTGCCATTAATAGAGATTTATATAGCGTAAAATTAGACGGCAAACTTAAAAAACGCATGTCGCCCAATGATGGATTTAACGATGCAGATTTTACAACCGGATTTAAATATTATATAGCATCATATAGCAATGCCAATACACCTCCTGTTTATGAATTACGCGATGCAAATGGTAATTTAATAAAAGTGTTGGAGAGTAATATTGCTTTAAAAGATAAATTAAAATCATACGAGTTATCGAAGAAAGAGTTTTTCAAAATGAAAAATACTGACGGAACCGAATTGAACGGTTTTATGATGAAACCGGCCAATTTTGTTGAAGGGAGAAAATATCCTGTTTACATGTATGCATATAATGGTCCCGGTGCCAATGAGTGTAATAATAATTGGGAAGGTTTTGAATATATGTGGCATCAATTATTATGTCAGGAAGGATACATTGTTGTTTGTGTGGACGGTAGAGGAACATTGGCAAGAGGTCGCCAATTTAAACACTGTACTTATTTGCAATTAGGGAAATTTGAAACGGAAGATCAAATTGATGTGGCAAAATATTTAGGTACTTTACCTTTTGTAGATAAATCACGGATTGGTTTTCAAGGATGGAGTTATGGTGGCTATATGGCTTGTTTAATGATTAGTAAAGGTGCCGATTATATTAAATCAGCCATTGCAGTTGCTCCTGTTACAAATTGGAAATATTATGACAATATTTATACCGAACGCTTTATGCGCAAACCAAAAGACAATAAAAAAGGATATGAAGATAATTCACCGGTTAATCATGTAAAGAAAATTAAAGGAAATTTTTTGTTAGTGCATGGTAGCGCTGATGATAATGTGCATTTACAAAACAGTATGGAGATGGCAAAAGCGATGGTGAATGCTAATATTCCGTTTGATTTTATGATTTATCCAAATAAAAATCACGGTATTGCGGGTGGATTTACACGTTATCATTTGTTCAGTAAAATGTTGAAATTTGTAAAAGAGAATTTCTAAAGATTAAAATAAGTAATGTCTAAAAAGCATCTTGTCATATTTAGTGGAGCAGGCATGAGTGCCGAAAGCGGAATAAAAACATTTCGTGATAGTGGTGGCTTATGGGAAGAATTTAGAGTTGAAGATGTAGCCACACTGGAAGCCTGGGAAAAAAATCCGACTTTGGTTACAGAGTTTTATAACCAACGCCGCAAGCAGGTGATGGAGGCCAAGCCAAATGAAGCTCACTTAATTATTGCAGAACTTCAAAAACATTTTGATGTAACTATTATCACACAAAACGTTGATGATTTACATGAACGTGCTGGAAGTAAAAAAGTAGTTCATCTTCATGGTGAAATAATGAAGTCACAAAGTTCAGTTGATCCATCTTTGATTTATGATCTAAAAAAATGGGAAATAAAAATGGGTGATACCTGTGAGTTGGGTTCTCAAATTAGGCCATACATTGTTTGGTTTGGTGAATTGGTGCCTATGATGGAACCTGCAATTGAACTCGTGGGTAAAGCTGATTTATTAACTGTTATTGGTACTTCTTTAAATGTATATCCTGCTGCGGGTTTAGTAAACTATACACCAGGCAATATTTCAAAATGGTTGGTTGATCCGGGAGATTTTAATTTAGAACATATTTCTAATATTGAACATATCAAAGAAACTGCAGTCAGTGGTATGAAGAAATTAAGAGAAAGATTATTGAAGTTGAAGTAGAATTTTTCTTTGTCGATTCTGTCAGTTCGAGTGGGAGTCGAGAACCATCAAAATAAAATAATTTATTCCTTTTGCGGCTTATAATATTTCTTTGCCTTCGGCATAAATGCTTTCAAATCTTTGATGCGCTTTTCATCACTTGGATGAGTGCTTAGTAATGTTGATTGTTGTTGTGCGTTTGCCGAACTACTTGCTTCCATACGTTGCCAAAAAGGAATAGATACTTCAGGATCATAACCTGCCATCGCCGCAAATATCAATCCCATTTTGTCTGCTTCAGTTTCATCTTTTCTACTATATTTTAAAATACCTAATTCGGAAACAGCGCCAAATGATTGTAAAAAAAACTGTTGCGTTACTTGCGGTCTTTGTGAAAGCGCAACGGATAATACGCTCGCGCCAAATTGTGCAACCATGCCATCACTCATTCGTTGGTTGCCATGTCGCGCTACAGCATGCGAAATTTCGTGTCCCATTACAATTGCTAAACTTTGTTCATCTAATGTTACCGGTAATAAACCAGAGTAAACAACAACCTTGCCACCTGGCATGCACCAGGCATTTACAGTTTCTTCATCTACAACATTAAACGTCCAGTCGTATCCGGCCAATTGATTACTTAAACCTTTGCTTGCATAATAATTTTCTACAGCTTTTTGTATTCTTGTTCCACAATTTCTTACAAGTGTTACTCTATCATCCTGATCGGGTAGTGGTGGATGTTGCGAAAGGAAAGTAGAGTATTCAGAAGAACTCATGCTCATCATTTGGGTTTCTGATTCCAAATTGAGTTCAATGCGACCTGTGATAGGATTTCTATAACATGAAAATAAAATAAAACATAAGGTAATAAATAGAAGAATTCTCTTCATTGTATTATTTGCTTTCAATTTTAGCAGTTAAACCACTTTCTAATAAAGCTTCGCAAATTGGTTTTAAATTTTTATAAGAACCATTTTTCACAGCACATTGTCCTTTGTAATGAATGAGATATGTGCATTGCATGGCTTGCTCAGAGGTATGTCCACAATATTTTATCAACGACTCAATTACAAAATCAAACGTATTAAAATCGTCGTTATAAACTACAATTGATTTTTCTTTTTGTTCTACAACAAGCGTATCGTGTTGTTCAAGAACTTCTACATCTGTTTGAAACGAAAATTTCATATTACAAATTTAAATTAAATTATTTTATACTAATTGTTATTATAAAATTGTCAAATGACATTTTGTAATTTACAATTGTTAATGCCGATGCGAATTTTTTTTGATCCATTTTTTAAACTATTAAATATTCGTCGTCGATATTATTTTGCTGGTAATAAAGTTGCAGTACAGTTTCCAAAACCAACTCGCACATTATCTTTCTTACAATAGCCTCTGATGGTAACTGTATCGTTATCATTTACAAATTTACGTTCGCTGCCATCTTTTAATGTTATTGGTTTAGTTCCTCTCCAGGTTAACTCCATCATACTTCCATATTCACTTGGCTGAGGTCCACTAATAGTGCCACTCGCCATCACATCACCTACATTTATATTGCAGCCATTTACAGTGTGATGTGCCAATTGTTGTTCCATGGTATAATACATGTATTTGTAATTGCTACTGCAAATTAAATTTTCCTCACCATTTTGAGGTTTTAAATAAACATCTAATTTGATATCTAAATTTCTGTCTCCTTTATATTGAAGATAAGGTAATAATGGTGGATTCTGCACATAACCTTTTACTCTGAAAGGTTCGAGTGCTTCTAAAGTCACAATCCAAGGTGAAACAGTTGAAGCAAAGTTTTTTGCTAAAAACGGACCAAGTGGAACGTATTCCCATGTTTGAATATCGCGTGCACTCCAATCATTAAATAATACCATTCCAAAAATATAATCACCGGCATTGGCAGTTGAAACGCTATCTCCCATGTGTGTTGCTTTACCAATAATAAAAGCAGTTTCTAATTCAATGTCTAATAATTTTGTTGGACCAAATACCGGTTGATCTGAATCGGCTGGTTTTTGCTGACCTTTTGGTCTGTAAAAACTATGACCACTTACGCAAATACTGCTGGATCTACCATGATAGCCAACTGGTAAGTGTTTCCAATTTGGCATCAATGCATTTTTTGGATCACGAATCATGGTTCCAATATTTGTTGCATGATCAATACTACTGTAAAAATCTGTGTAATCTCCAATCTTTACTGGTAAAAGCATTTTTACATCGCTTTGTTTTTTAAATACTTTATTAAAAAAAGCAGTATCAGTTTTCAGAAATGAATTTTCGTCACATAACAATTCAATAATTTTATTTCTGATTTTATTCGTAGTTGGTTTTCCTAACTCAATAAAAGAATTTAAATATTGATTATCAAAAACAGAACGATCCATATCAAATACATCTCTGCTTTCGAGTTCAAATAAATCGATAATATAATCTCCAATAGCACTGCAAACATGATGTTTCACATCTTTGTCACTGTAAATTCCGAAAGGAATATTATATATGGAGAAGTCGCAATTTTCGTTTACACTTACCCAGGTTTTTAAAGTTTGCATATTAAATTTTCTTAGAAAGAATAGTTGTTTTAAGATCTTCAAGTATTTGCTTGTTACCTGTTTTGCATTCTTCAATTAAAAGAATCGCTTTCGTTAAAACTTTTTCGTCAGTTACATCTTCAATATTATCAGCTACTGTAAAGGCTTCCAAAGCAACTAAATAATTGGTACTTAAAGCTTGTTCAACAAAAAACAAAAAATCATTTTTAAAATCTAATCCACTTTCCCAACAAATGCATAAAAGTTTGGCTCTGTCTTCGTCGTTCTCTGCTTCCTGAACTGCTTTAATTAAAAGGGTATTGAGTTTATGATTTTTAATAAATAAAAGTTTTTCTTCTTTGTCTTCCCAATCGAGATTTGGATCCAAAAGAGCAATTAAAATATCAACATCTTTTTCTTTGAACTTTGGTTCTGCATTTAACGCAAGCGTTAAAGTGCTGTAATTTTCTTTATCAAAAAGCTTCTCCGGTTTAAAAGCTTCTTCATCTAATAATTCTTCAATAACCATGATTATAATAATTGTGTTATAATATCTTCTATACGAATACCTTCTGCTTCTGCCTTGTAATTTTTAATAATGCGATGGCGAAGAATAGGAGTGGCAATTGCTTTTACATCTTCAATATCCGGACTAAATTTCCCATGAATAGCAGCATGGCATTTTGCACCAATGATAAGATATTGAGAAGCACGTGGACCTGCACCCCAGGACAAATATTTTTTTGTAACATCGGCACTGAACTCGCTATTCAAACGGGTTTTGTTAACCAATTTTACTGCATATTCAATAACATTATCCGCAACAGGAATTTTTCGAATCAAATTTTGATAGAAAAGAATTTCGTTCGCTGTAAGAATGTGATTAAGCTTTGTGTTTTGTGTTGTAGTTGTTTGTTTTACAACCTGCATCTCTTCTTTAAAAGATGGATAATCCAACCATACGTTAAACATAAAACGATCTAATTGAGCTTCAGGTAGTGGATAAGTACCTTCTTGTTCAATAGGGTTTTGAGTTGCTAATACAAAGAAAGGCTGTTCCAGGGAATATCTTTTTCCTGCAGTAGTAATTTGTCGTTCCTGCATAGCTTCTAAAAGAGCTGCCTGAGTTTTAGGTGGAGTACGATTAATCTCATCGGCCAAAATAATATTAGCGAATAGAGGCCCTTTAATAAACTTAAAATTGCGACTCTCATCTAATATTTCACTCCCAATAATATCGCTGGGCATTAAATCTGGTGTAAATTGTATGCGATTAAAGCTTAATCCCAACGCATTCGAAATAGTACTTACCAATAAGGTTTTAGCTAAACCAGGAACTCCAACCAATAAACAATGCCCGTTGCTAAAAATAGAGATCAAAACATTTTTTATGGTTTCTTCTTGACCAACAATTACTTTGGCAATTTCTTTATTCAGTTCATTGTATTTAACAACTAGAGATTGAATTGCCTCTGTATCGCTTTTAAATTCCATAGATCATAATTTGGATTATAAATTTAAGAATAAAATGGGCAAATAATAAATAAAATAAGGCTAATAAATGTTATACCAATTGTATTTATAGCTTATTGCACTATAACCTTAACAGGATAATTAAGACCTTCTGATAAGATATTACAGAAATAAATTCCGGCTGTTAATTTTTCTTTAGGAATAATTTTAATTGAATTAGAACCAAAACCTGTTACAATGTTTGTTTGATAAATAATCTTTCCATTTATATCCATAAAATTAAGTTCAATTTCTTTATTGCTATCTACACCTGAAATATCAACTGTAAATTCACCTTTATTTGGATTTGGAAATACTGAGAAATTGATTGGTTTTACTTTATCAAATTTAATACTTATAACATTAAAATATTTGGAAGTTCCGTTTAAATCTGTTTGTTTAATGCGGTAGTAGCTTGTGCCAGAGTAGGGAGCAGGGTCAACAGAATTATAGTTTAAAATTGTATAACTGGTTCCATTTTTTGCTTTCGTATTTACTTTTTCAAATTCTGTAAAGTCAGTTCCGTTATAACTTTTTTCCAAAGAAAAATAATTGTTTATCGTTTCGGTGGAAGTTGTCCAATCAAGGGTCACAAAGTTATCTGTTTTTTTTAGCATTGAAATTGAGCAATTCTATAGGTAAATTTCCATTGATACTTGGTAAGATACCAGAATTGGGTGGACCACTTGCACTTCCTGCAAATGAATTACATGGTACTGAATTATTGCTGCACCCTGGATTACCATTAGACGTGGAAGCTGTTACGTTGGTTGTTGGTTGTGCGCCTGAAAAAACGATGATACCTTGGGCTCCGGCTCCGCCACCTGAATGAGTACCTGGATCACTGATGCTGCCTCCGTTGCCTCCGTTAGCTGTAATACTTAATCCACAAGCTGCAACAACACTATAACTATTCACTTGTAAAACAATTGATCCTGCGGCACCACCACCACCGGCCCCATCATTTCCAGCGGTTGCCGCACTTGCACCATTCGCACTAATAGTTATTGGTGTACCGCAAACACCACTTGTTGAAAGAGTTCCTGATTTGATAATAATAATACCGCCACCATTTCCTCCAGGTGTTGATACCGAATTATTTTGTTGACCGCCACCGCCACCGCCACCCATAAAAATTCGGTTGAAGGGAATTATTGCTGATAATGAAATTCCACCTTGCCCGCCAGGAGAAGTTGCCGTAGGGCAGCCTGCTGCAGTGCTGTTCCAACCAACACCACCATTTCCACCTGCACTCCAATTACCACCGCCACCACCTGCTCCATTAATATCCTGACCACCACCACCACCACCGTTTAATGCTTTTGCAATTCCATTAACGAAATTGGCATTTGTTATTTTGTAAATACCTTCTCCTTTGAATCCGCATTGAGTTGAACTCGTTGCGTAATCTATCAAAGTACAGGTAGTTCCTCCTCCATAATAATTTGCAGAAACTGCGCCGCCCCTATAACCTAAAGCATTGCCTGAAATATTATGATTCAAAGTAAAAATTGTACCTATCTCGATAGCAACTACACCACCTACATTTCCATTCCAGGCAAGACCCGTAATACTATTAGTAGAAGTAAAAGCTGCAGCACTTAGTTTATGGAAGGTAATAATTTGAAGAGACGCATTAGGTCCAGTTGTATAGGTATTTATAAGTGCACCGGTAAACGAAATATTTTGAAGTACACCCGCAACTCTTGTTTGTGATGATACTGTTTGAACTTCCCATAAACCAACACTTTTCATACTTCCAAGATTTCCAAAAGAACTTGCATTAGTAGTATTGGTTCCAATGACATCGTCTTGCATTTGCATAACAATAACTTTTTCCCCATTTACAAAAGTGTGATTAACTTCATTTACATTGTTAACCGTAAAAGTTGAGCCTGAAATATTTGTAACATTGGCATAGGCATTATAAATAGACTGTGAAGAAACAGTATCAAAACTGAGAAGAATAAAAAAGATAATTCTAAAACTTAGTTTCATCATTCTAAATAGCTTAAATTGATTTAGTTAAATATAGGATAAAAAATCTTATTTGAAAAATGAAAACTGATTTTTGTTTCGATTTATTTTATCTAAAAAAGAAGTCCGGTAATTTTACCGGACTTTCAATTTAATCTTTTAGCAATTCTCTGGCAATTACCATTTTTTGAATTTCGCTGGTTCCTTCACCAATTGTGCAGAGCTTGCTGTCTCTATAAAATTTTTCAACAGGAAAATCTTTTGTATAACCATATCCACCAAAAATCTGAACAGCCTCTGTACTTACTCGCACAGCAACTTCACTTGCAAAGTATTTCGCAAAAGCACTTTCTTTGGTCATTTTTTTATGTTTGTTTTTCAAGTCGGCTGCTTGAAAAGTCAATAATTCTGCTGCTTCAAATTCAGTTGCCATATCCGCTAATTTAAAGGCAATTGCTTGAAAGTTTGCTATTGGTTGTCCAAACTGTTCACGTTCTTTTGCGTACTTAATACTTGCATTTAAAGCTCCTTTAGCAATCCCTAAACTTAATGCTGCAATACTAATTCTTCCACCATCTAATACTTTCATTGCTTGTACAAATCCATCACCAACTTCACCCAAAACTTGTGATTTGTGTATTCTACAATTTTCAAAAATTAATTCGGCAGTTTCGCTTGCACGCATGCCTAATTTATTTTCTTTTTTACCACCTTTAAAACCAGGTGTTGTGCGTTCAACAATAAAAGCGGTAATACCGTGACTATCTAATAACTCACCTGTACGTGCTAAAACAACGGCAACATTTCCTGAGATTCCATGAGTGATCCAATTTTTTGTACCATTTAATATCCAATAATCGCCATCTTGTTTGGCAACACATTTCATGCGTAAGGCATCACTTCCTGTATTAGCTTCAGTTAATCCCCAAGCACCAATCCATTCAGCGGTAGCGAGTTTTGGTAAATATTTTTTCTTTTGTTCTTCGTTTCCAAATTGTAAAATATGTCCGGTACATAAACTATTATGTGCAGCCATAGATAGGGCAATAGAACCGCAAATGCTCCCAAGTTCAGTTATAGCAGTAACGTATTCGGTATAACTAAATCCTGAGCCTCCATATTCTGTTGGAACTAAAACGCCCATTAATCCTAAGTCGCCAAGTTTTTTAAATACTTCAACAGGAAATTCCTGACTCTCGTCCCATTCCATCATTTTAGGTAAGATATGATCTTTTCCAAATTTGCGGATCATATCA
>Ga0206968_10060_pt1 | contig 29209 bp, 32 predicted proteins | sample Alteio_BWOrgHeat_22_FD_153254 | JGI IMG/M metagenome (GOLD analysis project Ga0206968, IMG submission 153254) | Enriched cells from forest soil in Barre Woods Harvard Forest LTER site, Petersham, Massachusetts, United States -... | ecosystem: Environmental > Terrestrial > Soil > Temperate forest >... | reverse complement strand
CAAATGATGAGACACATCAGAGGCAGGGTTATAGGTGCGCTGATTCTGTTTGTAGTGCTCGGGGCTTCAGCGCCAATGGCTAGGGCCGACTATGCAGTCCTGCGCTCTGGAGCGCGGATTCATGTAACGGGCTATGAAACTGCCGGCGATCGCATGCGGCTCTATGTGCCCGGTGGCACCCTAGAACTTCCAATCGATAACATAGTTTCAGTCGAACCAGAAGACACCTTTCCAGCAAATACCTCTGCGCCGCTAAACGGTGGACACTATTCATCGCTGATTCGCGCGGCTGGCTTAAAATTCGGTATCGATGAGAAGCTGATCGAGCAGGTGATCGAAACCGAATCGAATTTTAATCCGCACGCGGTGTCGCGCAAACTTGCCATGGGGTTGATGCAACTTCTTCCTGGAACCGCGGCACGCTATCGCGTCGTGAACGTATACGACCCGGCTGAAAATATTGACGGCGGCACGCGATATCTCAGGGATCTTTTGGTTCGTTATCGGGGGAATGTGCATCTGGCGCTTGCCGCATATAATGCCGGACCGGGAACGGTCGACCGCTACAGAGGTATCCCTCCAATATCAGAAACACGGAATTACGTGCAGCGGATCACGGCGAAGCTTGCGACCACTCGAAAGAACACAGAACGTATGGATTGACCGGGTAAGGGTGTCGAAGAATTCATTGAAAGGCAGAAATCATGAAAATGAAAATGGCAATTCTAATCATAGCTCTAACGCTGTTCACAGTCGAAGTCTCAGCCCAGGGCTCACCAACAACGGCGGACGAAGTTTGCATCATGTTCTCTAAACCAGGCCAACCGGCAGATGTTTGGCTCCACAAAGGACCGGCAGTCTCTAAATTTCTGAGCATACAAGATCAGCAACGCCTCCTGGACTATGACAACAACCTTTTGACGTTACACAAGGCCACTCGTACATCGGCATGTTCCGGAAAGAGTTTTTCCGTTGTGAAGGCGGAAACCAGTGTGAACTTCGCAAAGGAGAGGAAAGCTATGGGAATCTTATCAACATGGATGACTAAAGTCCTCGAGAATGCCTATAAGCAACAAGCGGCTGAGCAAGCGGTTAAACAGTAGTCTCCTTAAACCGAAAAAAGATGGAATCGGAAACATTCAAAATCCTGGCAGTGAAGTAGTGCTTCAGTTCTTGGCTCCGTCAAGGAGCCTGAACCGATGTACACGACATCAGAAAAGAGAATCAGATGGAAAAGTTCCTAGTGTGGGTATGCATAGTTGTAGTCCTTTCCGCCGTACCCTTGTCACATCATCATAACCCAGGGGATTTGATAGCAATATCCATAGTGGCTTGGATAATCATTCGAATGTATATGACGAAACCGTTTTGGAAGGCAAAACAGTAATCGTAGCGTTTGACTTTATCAGGGAGGTTCTTTTTGAAGCAGGCTTCGTTACTTGCTGGAAGTATTCGGCGAGCGCTTAAATCTCGGGAAAGAAACGTCCCAGAGAGTATCTCCCTCAGTTTGTCGAGCTCCTATGATCTTGCCTTTGGGCTCTTCGGTGGTCCACCTCACTTCAAAACGTCCGAGCTTCTCTTGCGCTGTTTCTATTTCGTCCAGTCCGACTAGCGCAATCGTGAGAAAATCGACTCGCTCTAAAGGTAGGCACGTGACAAAACGACAGCCGTACTCACTGATGTCGATCGTTCTGGTTCGTTCGGTTATTGGATCTCCGTTCCTGCTGAAAGCGGAAATCGCAATCGAGAAAGTCAAATTGACGCGTTTTTCCTTGCGGCGGTCGATGGCACTAGCTTCCTTCGCGATCTGATCCCTATTTGTGATCATTTGTCAGTTCCGTGTTGGACAACATAAATATTAGAACTGAAGGTAGAAATTGATATGCGGCTATATCTGATGGAAGTACTTAACATATAGTTATCAGAACGAGTGTCAGCCGTTTTAACTATTGCGTTTTCCAGGAGCCTTTTACGCAATTAGGACGCTCCCGTCACCGAGAAGTGGCCAAATCCCGTGAAGTCCGGGTTATCGGAATGTGGGATCTGCCCATCACAGGCCCCCGTTATATGTGCTCAAATCGATAACTCTTTGAATGGTGCTGAAGTTTGGCTCAAATGTTAAAGTTTTCGGCATGGATTCAAGTCTCTTGAAGGTGAACCCGGATCAGATGAAGCAATTAAGCATCGCGTCCGAACCAACCTGCCCTCAGTGCAAATCGAGAATTGTTTATAGGACAAAACGCAGAGGCGTTTTGGAGCGCATTATTCTATATCCCTTGGGTTTTCGTGCCTACCGATGTAAGGATTGCGAGAATCGCTTCTGCTCTAACGCAAAGCGGTCCTTAGCCTCCCAAGAAGAGTAAGGCATTGTCTTCTCGCAGGCGTCCCGGAAGCTTAAAGCCCTGCGGCCTTCTGGTATGACGCCGCGGAACGTCGAGAACGGAATCGGTGCAGGTCGGCCGTTTGGGGCGATTCACTTTCAAAGAACTCTATTTCAGACTTTAAGTAACGGCCTTCTTTGGAACAGGCTTCACATCGCAAGATGAAAACCTGGCACTGACCTTGCAGCTCGGCAGTCGTACCGTCGGAATCGGCGTGGCAAAGCTCTAATAGCCTTGTGGAAAGCCGAATTGGCTCCGAACAGTACAAGCATCGAACAGCTTGGAAGGATTTCTCCGTCAATTCGCTCGTCATCAGCATCTTCCCTTTAAAAATTGAACAGGTGATCTTGTGGGACAGCACACATACACCCACGGACCCCGTTTGTCTACCAGTTCTGTTAATAGTCGCAGGACAGATGTGGACGTTGCCGGGAGGTCCCTGCGGCACAAGGTCACGATCCAGCAGGCAGGCACAGCACGAAGGCACAAGGGCATTGCAGCAGGGGGACGCGGTAAAGTCATGCCGTGAGGCCCAGTGAGCCTATTTTGTGTGTTGTGTCTCAGGCTTGGATTGCCCTCGGGTGCTCCTCCGCTTGCGGAACAGGAAAATACGTTGGTAGTATCGGGTTCGGTTCAAATCGCTGGTCTTTCTGTATGCTCTCGTTCTTTGCCTTCCGCATCCCGGACTACATATTCGCCGGGCCAGGTGCCATTGAATCCTTTCATGAGTTGCACTGCCTGTTCAAGAGTGTCATAAGATTCTATTTGAATTAATTCTCCATTCCCAACTCGCTTGAACACCTTATACATGGTACCGATACCTTCCTTTCCTGGACACGGTCCTGACGAGATAGTGCCGCTCAAGCACGATATCCGCCATGCTGACGATCTGTCTGTTCAATTGCGAACATTCTCGAATGTGCGCTAGCGCACAGTACAACTTTTAAATCATCACTCAGACTGAGCCGCCATTGGGGATAGTGCCCGAAAAAATGTGATGAAAGGTCTTGCCTACCTGAGCGCTGATTGGGGCAAAGTCCGGTGAAGTCGGCTGTACGGAATGTGGCCTGTGACCGAGATTGGTCAAATTTCCACATTCCGAGATTCCCTGTTTCAAAGGACTTGAGACTGCCGCATCTACTTCGCTCATTCGGAGGCCCATCGAAACTCAGGGGATTACTCGTGGAGAATGACGCTCAGGAGGGAGGGGTTGATGTGGAGACCGCCATCAAATCCAATGAATCCCAATTTTTTGAATTTAGCCATGAAAAAGTTGACTCGAGTGCGAGTTGTACCAATCATTTCCGCTAGCATTTCCTGCGATACCTTGGGAAGCCACTTCAGGGGTTCGCCCTGCGAGCCATACCGCGTGAGCAGCAGAAGAGCACGGGCCAACCGTTTCTCGCTGGAGTTAAAGAGCTGATCGATCAAAGCATCCTCGGTGCGGATGTTCCGTGAAAGCATATATGAAATAAAGCGGTCAGAAAACTCATGCTCGGCATGCAGGGCGCGAACCATTTCGTTTTTTTCAATAACGAGTAAAGTCGTGTGTGTGATCGCAGTCGCAGTCCTGATGCGAACAGACTGAAATGCCAGACTCCCCTCACCCAAAAAGTCACCCGGTCCAAGGATCGCCACGACTGCCTCTTTGCCAAACGGATTGACAACTGACAGCTTGACGCCTCCCTCCTGGATGTATAGCACATCAGACGCGGGATCACCTTGAGAGTAGATTCTCTGTGATCTTTGGTAGTCGACGACTTTTCTCTCAACACCAACCCTTGCGAGATACATCTGGGCATTAAAAATATGCGTTTTGTAGGGTTTTGTCTTGTTGGAACTTACGATTGCTTCCATGATGCCCCCGCTTAGAACATGTCGGGTGTCAACCCATTCAGTCATATTGTGTGACAGTTCGCGCGAATCAACTGTCTAATTCTGGACAGTATTAACGCATACGGCACATACCCGGGCAGGGACATTCTTCTCATTGCGCGGCAAAGCGCGGTCATCTGTTCAATCGAAAGTCAGCATGTGCCTTGACGGACAAAAGGCTGGGCTTCGATTAGAGCTTGAGGTATGCTCACCCGTCCCCAGCTCAACCCAAGTTGACTATTCGAGCAATTCAGATTCTGGGGAGGGTCGCTGTATGAATATCGGGGATCGTTTGCGGACATTGCGTGAGGAGAAGAAATTTACACAAGGCGAGGTCGAGAAACGGGCGGGAGTGCTTCGCACCTACGTCTCTCGCGTAGAAAACGGACATACGATTCCTAGCGTTGAAACGCTTGAGAAATTTGCCCGTGCTCTTGAAATCCCGATGTACCAACTCTTTTATGACGGCGAAGTGCCGCCCAAACTGCCGAATCTTCCGAAGCGTATGACTGCCAACGATATTCTGTGGGGTAGCACGGGAAAAGATGCTCGTTGGCTTTACAAGCTTCGCCGACTTCTTAGTCGCACAGACGAGGGCGAACGGCGAATCTTGATGTTCATGGCTCAAAAGATGGCGAAACGGAAGGCTGTCTAGATCGATTCATAGATATCGCGGAAACAATATTACGCCGCACCAGTGCAAATCCAGCAGTGCGGCGCTTATCGGTATTGACCATTCTCGATTATCCGCGCCGGGCTATGCTATGCCGCTTGGCTGCGAACTTTTTCGGGGTCATCCTCTTCGCGATCGAAGACCTGGAAATATGCAGGAATTCGGTCTGTTCACAAAGCGGCCCGATATCGAAGTCAGTTTTTCTGGAAAGCCAAACTTTGGACCTTTTTGCTAGGAATACCTTTGATATTTAGTTCTGCAAACCATCGTGGCCGCACCGTTTTTTCTGAGACTCGATGAGGGCACCCCGGCGTTCTAACCGTCCCTTGCACATCAAAATATTTCAAGAACCCGAAAATGAGGCCTGCCGTTCCCTCCGGGTTCCCACATTCCGATAACGCCTGCTAGCTCAACCGGTCGATGCAACTCCTCCTAATCGGTTGATCCGACGATACTTTCTATGGAGAACCAATGTGGCGTCTTGTACCCACGTATAACGTAAACAGGATGGTGTTTTGTTTGACTTAACGCACTCGGACGGATTTAGTCTTGTGGGATCATATTAAGCAGACTTCGAGCAAGTGTTGCGTCGACCCGTTGAGAGTACCGCGTTTTTCAGGCGCTATCCCACTTCGCCACAGAATCGCTGAATTGCCAACACCACCACCTTCTTGTTCATTTGCTTTGTTCAACGATCTCCGGTGTATTCGTCGCAGAAAGCCGGCGCGCCACATACATATCAAGGACCACGTCGAGTTCCTGTGGCCCGATCGGCTTGGTGAGGTAGCCGTCCATCCCGGAGGCCAGGCATCGTTCTTTATCGCCTTTCATCGCGTGAGCGGTTAGGGCGATCACAGGCTGGTGGAACCCGTCCCCCTTCTCCTTCTCTTTCTCCCGGAGCGCAACCGTGGCCTGAATTCCATCCAACTCCGGCATCTGCACGTCCATCAATACAAGGTCGAACCTGTCTTTGGCGAGCGCTTCCAGGGCCTCACGACCGTTGGCTGTCATAACCACACGATGTCCACGCTTCTCCAGTAATCGGGTCGCGAGCAGCTGGTTCACAGCATTGTCTTCCGCCACGAGCACCCACAAGCTAGTTTGAGAGTCGCGGGCATCTTGCAACGAGTATCGAGTAACTAGGGGAATTGCACCTTTTTGCGCTGGGGCGCCCAGCACCCGCGCAATCGCCTCCCGTAACTCCGATTGCCGGATGGGCTTCAACAAGTATGCTGCTACACCCAACTCCTGGCATCGAGCTCCATCGCCTCGGTGGCCCGCCGAAGTGAGCATCATGATTATGGCCGCGGATAATTCTCGCCGATGGCGGATTTGTTCAATCAAAGAAAAACCGTCCATCTTCGGCATGTGCATGTCTGTCAAGACCAATGTAAACGGTTCTCCCGCATGGTGAGCTGAGGACAGTTGCACAAGCGCCTCTTCTCCGTCTTCCACAGATGTCGGCTTCATGTCCCAACGCTTCAGCATTCCCTCAAGAATCCGTCGATTCGTGCGGTTGTCATCGACGATTAGAACTCTCACGCCCTGCAATGTTTCGGGTGAGGCAATCGTTCCGACTTCAATCGGTTTTTGTGACGTCTTAAACCGCACGGTGAAGTGAAACTGGGCTCCTCGTCCTACCCCGCTTTCCACCCACATGTTTCCGCCCATCAATCCCACCAGGCGCTTGGAGATCGACAATCCCAGGCCGGTTCCGCCATATTTCCGAGTCGTCGAAGTATCCGCCTGCGAGAAAGGCTGAAAGATCAACTTCTGCTTTTCGGGAAGAATTCCAATCCCTGTGTCCGCTACTGTGAAATGTATGGTTCGCTCGTCACCATCCTCGGCCTCGACGTGAATGGTCAACGCCACCTCACCCTGATTTGTGAATTTAATGGCGTTCCCAATCAAGTTAATCACGACTTGGCGGAGCCGGTTGGAATCTCCCCGGACGACGTCCGGAACCGCCGGAGCTATCTCACACAGAAGCTCCAGCCCCTTTTCGTCCGCCCGCAGTGCCAGCGTTTTCAGGGTCGCTTCCAGGCTCTCGCGCAGGTTGAAATCGTCCAACTCCAAATCTACTTTTCCCGCCTCAATCTTGGAAAAGTCAAGAATGTCGTTAATTACCGTGAGTAGAGAATCCGCCGAGAGTTTGACCGTCTTTAAATATTCCCGTTGTTCCGGTGTGAGATCGGTTTCCAAGGCTAGATCGGTCATCCCCATGACGCCATTCAGCGGAGTGCGAATTTCATGGCTCATGTTCGCCAGAAACTCGCTTTTCGCCCGGTTGCCGGCTTCCGCAGCTTCCTTGGCCATGATCAATTCCTGCTCAGACCGTTTCCGGTCGGTGATATCCTGAACGATCCCAACCATCTTCGTCGGTCTCTTGGTGTTCTCGTCGTAGACGATTTCGACTTGCGAGTACAGGTTGCGTTCAGTACCGTCGGGCAAGATGATTCGGTAGTCGGCACTATACGGTCTTCTCTCGCGGATCGCTGCTGACATACCTTCGCGTATTCGGTCCCAGTCATCAGGATGAAGGGCACGTAGGAAACTTGCTGTCGATACTTCGACCTCGCCAACGCTGTAGCCGAGGATGCGAAACATTTCGTCTGACCAACGCAACGGATCGTGCGCCCAATCGTCTAGGTCAATGAGATCCCGCCGCCAGCTACCCAAATGTGCGACTCGCTGTGCCCCCACAAGGCTTTCTTCACTTTCCAGCAACCTTTTTTCTGCTTCTTTCCGACGTGAAATATCACGATAAGCCACTTGCATTGAGGCTTGTCCAAGAAAAGTGATCGAGCATGCCACTGCTTCCGTCCAGGTTTCCTTTCCATTTAGTCCAATCAGTCTTGTCTCGTTTTGACGGACATTCGAAAAGTCGCGGTCGTGTTCTCGAATCCTTTTTCTCACGGCCTCGCGATCATCCGGATGTACAAAGTCGAACATTTGCATTCCGAGGAGTTCGCGAGCGGAGGAAGCACCGAGTAGCGAGACGCAGGCCTTGTTCGCAAAGAGGATTCTGCCTTGGCAATGCACCAACACGGCATCGGGAGATTGCTCGATAAGTGTGCGGTAGGATCCCGCGATCGCGCGAAACTTACCAAGAACAAAGAGACTAGCCCCCGTCGCTATGAAGCCGCTCACGACAACAGTGATGAGATGAGATTGCCACTGTGTTATGGACGGAAATAGCAGAGACTTCCCGAACTCAAACAGCGTCATGAAAGCGACTGTAGACAACATCACTACTATAGGTAGCAGAATACTAGCCCGGCGTTTGGAGGCTTCCGTCTCTAGTTCTGCATTTCGGTGTATGAGGCTATATGTCGTGGTGCCCTCTGAAAAATCCGGGCACACTATTTAGATGCGCTCGTGCTATTGAGCTTACTGCGGTTGGGGCGCTCCCCCGAGGGAATACGTTAAGCGGGCGCGAAGTAATAACCCCTTCTTTGTAAACGAGCCGGTTTTCCGGTCGTTTACATTCACGCGAGGCAAGCGAGGGCCACAGCAATGATATTCGGCGGAAACTCCTTGCGATACGCCCGTAAGGGGGCCAAGTCTTGATCAGCTCTCTTCTCGGAATGTGGGAATTGCCGGATTCCCAGTCACCGAGAACGCGATTTCACGGATGGGATACCCTATAAATCTCAGAGTCGGTTTCTGATAGGTTGGTTTTGTCCAACCCAAAGAAACCACAACTTGATTGCGCTGGTTGCGGGAATGCCAAGCAGCTCTGCTAAGTTCTTGAGCGGTGTGCACTCCAGGCGATCACGATCCGCGGATTTTGCTTGGTAAGGGCTGCGCCACCTAGTCAATGATCTTAACGAGCTATGTTTCGCCGGTCGCAATGACTTCGATAGACAACCTGGTGACGAGCATATCGTCCACTTTCCTAGCCAGCGCTAATCTAACATTCGGAATCATTGTTGATTATTGCGTGAAGTTTAATTTCGATTGACCGGGGGAAATGAAAACCCCCAGTAACAGGGTGTGGGTTCATCAAAAATGATCCCAACTTCCGTCCTTTTGTTATCCATAGGATTTATTCGAGTGTTGGTAACCGTGCATTTGACCTGCTCATTACTTCTCATATTGACTATCTGGAGCGTTTCCCCCGCCACGACTAGGGTGGAGAGTTTGATTAGGGCGCCACTGGCGTTGACGATCATCGTATTGGTGATTTCTTCGACTGGAGTTGCCCCGCCTCGATTCATACACACTCGGACAGGTATTTCGATTACTACTCGCTGACTCCGGGGCATTCGCATGGGGTCTAGAAGCATTCGAGTACTCCAGTTGCCAGTTAACTTCGGCGTACGAACTTTTAAGTGTGGTGTCACCTGGCTGTCGCCGGGATATTCTGGATAGCTTTGCCGTATCGCGCGGGAAATACTATGCGGGCCGCAAACCCGGGCAGATTAGCATAATTAAACGAGCACCAATAGAAGTGTTTCGTTAATCGAGGCACCCCCGCACACATTGCCCATAAGCAGCGGAGACGCTAATTTGCGCACACCCAACGCCGACAGCCGCGTCACCTCTCTTTAATAAGAGAGCCTCCTGCCCCCGCGTGTGGAAGTGAGCGAGTCGCAATCCACCCGATTGAGACACCCAGATTCGGTTGCATTGCGCACCGGCGTTGAGTAAGCAGGGCTGCTCGCTTGCTTGGAATGGATTGGTCATGCATGCCTCCTGAAGCACGCTTGCGTACCATATAATTATCTGGCATTAGCCCTTAGGGCCACTATGACAATGGTCACCTATGAAGGTGATCTGCAGCACATCTGACCAGTGGTAGGGCACCGCTGCCGCTGCGCCCTCGGTCACATCGAGGAGTGACACCGGTCACTGCCGTGAGGATGGGACTTCCGTAAAATAAGAGTTAGTAAAATACATAGTTAGTTTAAGTAGAAAACGGGGTGGCCGTCCCGCCACCATGATGCTGCAGACGATGGGGGTAGCATGATCAGAGAAATGGCTTTAGCCAACAAGCTGGAGATGACAGCAGAAACCCTTCTGTGGCGCGGAGTGATTGCGAGGACTGTTCAGGATTGGCTCTCGAAGCCCTTGCGCCCTAAGCGCGAAGCCGAGCGGTATCTGTTCGAAGACAGTGCCGACTTGTCGTCAGTCTGTCGATCAGCTGGAATTGACGTTGTGCGACTGCGCACGCGTCTAAACACGGTGCGAGGTCGGACACTGCTCGACCTTTTGCCTATCGCCGCGTAGTCATTTGACAGTTGGTTCACGATTCACCAAATGTGTCATTTGTTTCCTAATGCTCTGTAAAGGGCACACCTTTTTTTGGTCCATTCGAACCCCCGGCTCCAGGGGTCTCGTTTTACGGCCTTGGACAAAGCTAGGTATTGAGTTGAGGTATTTGATAATTCCCGATAATCGGAATGTGGGAGTTTGGCCAATCCGGCTAGCGAGCCACCAAGTCGCCCAAAGCCTGTGGACACGTCAAACTGGGCCACTGGCACTTGCGCTACCCTTCTGGCGGCTCCTGGTGAGGCATTCGGCGCAGGCTTGAATCAGGGTCCTTTATTTTTCTCAAGTGGTTCTCCTATGGCAGATCCTATATCGCGGAGAAGACAGAGAATCTGGCCTTTGAAGCCGTTCAGTCTGGTAGCTATTGTGCACCGAAGGAAATTGTCTGTCTGGACTTCTATTAGCTGGTCAAGTTCTCAGCCAAAAAGGATAGAATCATTACTCGCTCGATGAATCAGAAGCCAGATTACAATTCCTCCCAATACGGTTGCTGCCACCATCCAAAGGCCGGGATACAAACCACCTATCGGTACGATGCCTGAGAAAACGATGGCTAGTAAAGTTATAGTTACTCTGATTAGTTTCGTTTTAATGTATCTCGGTCCATGCTCCTTCAGGGAGCCAAGAACGGGCGACATATTGCACTAGCAAAATCTTGTATGTTTCAGATTGTTCCTTTCTACCGTCAAGGCTAGCTACCCAGAACAGTTTCGCATTGTCCTCCTTAAACTCAACCTGAATGTCATCCGCAAGAGGTAGCTATCGCTCAGCGACGGCACCCGCATGCATGGACTCGCTCGCCGGTTTCTTCTTTGTAATCGTTCTCTTGACCTGCTCCCGTAAGTCCGCACAAAAGTGAGTATGATTTCGCGAGATGGAATTAATTGGCGAACATCGAGGCCCCCGCAGGCATAGTCAAGAAGTGTCGCTTTAGATTCGCCACGAGATTATTCTCTAAGGCTTCTCTGCATTCCTTCTTGCCAGACCGTGAATAATATCGTTTCCACGCTCTCGTCGAGAGAGACTTATGCAGTCAATTCACGGAAAGGGACGGTGTGTTTTCCTTGGGCCAAACGCCATTGAGCAGGCCGTAGCGGCGACACGAGAAACATATCCCAAGGTCCTTTTCTTTCTGACTCACAAGAGCTTCACCGCAGATAGCACACTTCGTTGAAGTTATCATACAGCGCCTCCGAACTATATGAAGACGGGCGTTCAAGACTCAGCCTCGAGCTCTTTGATTGCTACCGTCCTCCGAAAAGGGCTGACATCCAGTTCGCACTATATAGGCCTTTCATATACTTCAATTGTTACTCTAACAGTAAAGAAACCGGGTACTGTCCTAGCGGACGGTTTAGGAACAGACAGAAACCTGTACTCATGTCAAAGATGTCCCGCGGACGTGGAAGTCCGGGTTCTTTGCCTACACGTACCGAGCCCGGTATTCTAAAACTTAGATAGACCGGGAGCAAAATTGTGCCACACCTAATCTCCATAGTTTGTATTGTCGCTCTACAAACCTGGGGAGTGAAGAGCCAAGTCCTGACAAACGGGGCGGTCTCAATGGGTCGATGCAACACCTACCCAAAGCCCTCTCGTAGGGACATAGCAGGCTGATTTCGCTCACGGGCGTCAATTCAAACAAAACAAAAGCCCTGTTTAAGTTCCGATTTAGTCTTGTCGCACAGATTGATTTTTGACGGGAAGCGTTGTCAGATCAATTGATTATAAAGTGTTGCATCAACTAGTTGAGCTGGCACCGTTTCACGGGACTTGGCCTCGGAGTCGCGTACTTGCGGGCCTGACTATCGAATTGCAACAATCTTCCAACTGGCCTGCGTAACCAGTTCCGCGCGGCGGTACTTCCAGAGGAGGAAGTCATCGATCAACCGCTACGCGATCGGCGCCACATTGGGACTTAGCCACGGGCGTCGGACGCTGCGCGCTCACGTTGTCGGTAGCGCTTTGGGGAGATGCCGCTTGAGACTGCGGGCGAGAAAGCTGTCAAGCATCCGGTCTGAGAGGCACCTAGCGAGAAAGACGATAATCGTAGCGTCGCGACCAACGGTGTAGCGAGTACGAGGCCGCTTGCTGGTGATCGCGTCCGCGATGACTGGACCTACCACCTCGGCAGGCAGTCCCTTGCGGATATACGACTGGGCCTGCGAGATGATTGAATGCATGAGCGGGGCGCAGCGAACACGCTGTTCGGCGGTCATTCCGCTGGTGATGCGCTCAGCAGTGACAACGAGTCGCCAGGTCATTTCGGTCGTGACGGCGCCCTGTTCGACCACGATGACCTTCACTCCAAGCGGCTCGACCTCTCGGCGCAATGCATCGCTGACCGCTTCGAGGGCGAACTTCGAGCCGGCGTAGGGGCCGTAGGTCGCCATGGCCACCTTGCCGCCGACGGAGGTGATGTTGACGACGGTCCCGCAGTTCTCGATGAGCGCGGGCAACAGTGCCTGCGTCATCGCGATGTGGCCGAAGAGGTTGACGTCGAATAGCCGGCGCCACTCGGAGAGCGGCAGCGCTTCTACGGGCGCATTGACCCCGATGCCTGCATTGTTGACCAGGGCGCGCAGTGCGCGCCGCTCAGGATCGTCGGTGATGCGGTTCACGAGCGCGGCGATCTCGGCCTCGTTGGTGATGTCGAGCATGATCGGTTCGAGGTTCGTGGCCCGGAGCGCGTCGGCGTCTGTGCCTCAGCGCACGCCGGCGAGGACGTGGAAGCCGCGCCTGGCAAGCTCGCGGGCGGTGGCGGCGCCGATGCCAGTCGAAGCACCAGTCACCACGAGGATCTCGCGACGAAGAGGCTCTGTTTGAGTTGGCATTATCTGCCATGTACCACCGTTGCCAACGATGTCAACCTCACGTAAGGTGCGGACAGATTGAAATATCAAAGCGCTATTCAAGTAGACGAACATCCGGCCAAGTCGATTTCTCGTGCGATGATTCAACTTCTTTAAGCTGGTAGGTTTGAATTGCTCCATAGAGCGACTCGTTCTCGCGGCTTCCCCTTTGGGCAAAAGGAGATCGCTTATCCTTGTGGCGACTTCATCGGGGGTGCGCTGTTCCTCATCGTCCTGCTATTGGATTTGTTTGCATCGCGACCCTCCGAAGACCTTTCCGCAGCTTGATCTCTCCCAGTGCCTGTGAAGTTCTGCTTATCGGAATGTGGGTTGCAGACCGTTATCGGCGTTCTCCGGCCTCAACTCTTGGACCGCTCTGCCAAGTACTGCTTCCACGCTGCTGGCATAATGTCGTTCTGATCACGGCACGGGCGCATTCGAGTTAGGCAAGAAAGGTCGAGTTGCATTAAGCGACGAATTTCAACTGGATCAGCGTAAGGTGTGAAAAGAACAAATCCAAATATACAGCCTTCGCAACCACCCGGCCGACTGATGAGGTAGTTAGGATGGAGTTGCACCTGAGGCCCTCCTGCGTTCTGGCGTGTGAAGTCGATTTGCTGAACGCTATGCGCAGTTGCGATCAGTGAATACTCAAACCAACGATCCGAGTCGGCCTCCGGGATCTCATGCCGGAAGGTCTCGATCGTGGCCGAGTAACCTTTGCTCCGCATGACGCCCTCGCGCATGCCCGCACTCGCCGTAATTTTCGCAGGCCGACCGCCAAGCACCATATATCCTTTGGAGATCGCTTCCTCAATTCGGGCGAAAGGGCCACGGTCGTAAGACAGCTTTAGCCGCCAGCGCAGGTAGTCATCCAAATGGACGAAAAAAAGGTCTTTGTAAGCAGAGCCATAGACGGGGTCGAATAATGCGATTTCGATCGAACACTCGGTCTCGTTACAGCGGTCGTCAAACTTGCTTTGTCTCTTCCATCGCTTGAGTCGACGCAGAGCCTCTGGCCAAGGCGTCTTTCTCAATTCCAACGACTGCACATGCGAGAGCAAAAGCTCAGCCCGACGTCCAAAAGAGTGCTGCTCCATTTGACTAGCCACTAGAACAAGAATCAGCACCGCACATGCGCCAATGACAACGATCAGGAGAAACTTTTGCAGGAAGCGGATCACGAACGAATTAGATACCAAATCGTCCGGCAGTGTGCCAATTATCCAAAACCTAAATCACATATTCGACGGAGCGCGGCCAAGTTTCTCAGGAGTTGGGTTTGAAAATCGCAGAATCTCTAACCCATCTCGGTGAACGCCGACTGGTATTTCAGAGTCCCAATAACTCCATTGAGAACGCGGGGCACTAATTCGAGGGCCATGAAATGGGCACTTGAATACCTACTGCGTAGGCGTTTGGCTCGGGATCATGGCAGCTAGGTCAAAGGCCGCCTGAAATGCGGACCTCAACTTGTCTTTTTGGCGACTGCTGGTTTCTTGCCAAACGCGCGGACGATTGGAATCAAACTGTCAATCTGCGCCTTATTCAGGGTTCCTCCGAAAGGAGGCATGTTCCCCTTCCCCTGATCAATCTGATTGTATATTTCGGCATCGGTAAGCTTCTTGGCTTCGGGAGAATTCAAATCCTTCGCCCCGACTGCTTTTCCGACGACCGTATTCCCGGTTCCATCAGGAGCGTGGCACTTGGCGCAGTTCGTGTCGTATAGTTTCTGGCCGTCTGACTGCGCTGCCGCGAAATGAGGGAAGGCGAACAAAAACAAGGGGAGTAATGCAGTGGCGCCAATTCTGCGTTTCCTTGTGATTCTTTCAAGCATTTTTCCTCGCAGAGCACTGAGAATTGCAAATCTAATCGCGTCCGACTTCAAATTGTTGGCACTTGTGTCTAGCCTCGAAGTGGTTGAAGTAAGAAGCTCGAAAGGAGACTACGGTCGAGCATGGTAGACGCGAAGTTGACAGATGTCTGTTCAATCTTGAACATCTTCGGGACCGCATACCGCTGGCTTCCAATGGCTCACACGCGAGGGCAGCGTGTCGCTTCTCATCTCTCGACACGGCCAATCGTAAAACTCCATGTTCCCAATCTCCGATGGTCCTGTTTATCAGGCGGAATCGGCTTCGTGCATGCCCAATACTTGAAATCAAGAAGGGGCCGAATGGGGTGATCCGGCCCCGGGGTGTGGGTGCTGTAATCGTTCTTAGTTGAGGACAACCTTCCCCATCCTTGGGGTGAGTCAATGAGACGGATGCTGAAGGCATATCGGCTTTCAAGCTTCAACGCGCCCACATTCCGATAACGCGCTTATCGGCGTCACGATGAAGGTAACCTTGGAACCGCTTGTCTGGTCAGGGCGGAGGCCCAATTTCGCTTGGCGCGGTATACGGCATTGACCCCGTTCGACTGGGAATTATTTTACTCGCGAACATCAAACTTGGTTATTGAACTTTAGTAGTTAACATTTGACAGCGAGCACTATAGTACTATGGGTACTAGAAGAAACGTAGATATTGTTATAATTTGTTACTTAAATATTCGGTTAAGTGTATAGAATTGACCAGGCACCAAAATCCAATTCTATTATAAATATTCCATGAGGGCGAGACCCGGTGAGTACGGTGTCTAACAGCCATCAAATCTGAACTAGGATTGAAAGGTTATATGAAGAACAAACTCAGCTTATTTCTTCTCTGTATGGTTTTCACTCTTTGCGCGACATTCGCTGGTTACTCGGTGTTTGCGGCTCCAGTCAAGCCTCTGCAGCCTGTAAACCTCGGATCGGCCGCGCCGTTCGCGGTTCTGAGCGCCACTGGGGTTACCAACGCCGACAGCAATTCCGACAAGACCGTTATTACCGGGGATCTTGGGGTTTATCCCACCGCAGGCACTTCGATCAAAGGGTTTTCTCGCGAGAATGCTGCCAGCAATTGTTGCGGAGTCGTGATAGGAACGATAGACGACACCGGGCCTGGTGAACCTGGCAGGGAAACTACTGCCGCACATCTCGCGCAAGGCTCCTTGACCAACGCTATTAACGACGCCAAAGGACGGACGGGGCCGTGCCCATGCACCAGTGTGAACGGGGAAAATTTGGGTGGGCGGACCCTTACCCCTGGCCTGTATACATCCGCCACCACGATTTCGATATCGGGCCCGCTCTATTTGAGAGGCAAAGGCGTTTATATCTTCCAGATTGGGACTGGACTGACAGTACACGTTGGCGCCGAGGTCATACTGGAAGGTGCCGCACAGGCGGCCCACGTATTTTGGCAAGTTGGCTCTGCAGCCACGCTGGCTTCAGGCGTTAAATTCGAAGGAAACATACTGGCTGGTACCTCCGTTACGATGGGGGAGGGCACAGTGCTGGTCGGCAGGGCGTTGGCCTCGACTGGCAACGTTACACTCATTTCCGACACTGTTACGCTACCTCCTGCCATTAACTAAGTGGCAATAGTATTGCTGGGAGTATAGAACGAAGCAAGACGAAAAGCCCCACCCTCGAGGTTGAAGGGTGGGGCTTTTACCAGCGCCCGGCGCAGGGAAACGACGCCTACCCGATTCATCCGCATCACGCCGGACGGCGTTGTGACGATCATGGCCAAGAATCCCGAGATTGGCCCGGGCGTCAAGACGATGTTGTCCATGTTGATCGCGGACGAACTCGATGTTGATTGGAAAGACATGAAGATCGAGCAAACCGACCTGGACAGCTCAAAATATTCCACATAGAACGCCGGCGACAGCACGTCAACACCAAACTACGTGGTTGGCGTCAAATATCTTCAAAGAATCACCCTGTTGAACGTGGCTCCGGAGTTCTTGAGATAGACATTCTCACGGGCGAATGCTTCTTCGATGAGAAACAAATCCCAAAGCTCCCGCTCGCGACAGAACTCCAACTATCTCTTCAGCGCCTGTTAACGGCAAACCGCATTCGAGAACCAATAGTCCGCGCCCGTCTCCGAGTGAGGCTTTTGTTTAGCACGATAAATTGGGAAGAGCGGAAGAATGCAGTTGAGAAGTTCCATGTCCACGGTGAACTTATACACCCCACGCAATTGCACCAATGCAAATTTCAATGTGAAGCAGAAGTCACTCAAGGCGCGCGAATCTTTCGTTCCGACTATGAGGAAATTGAGGAATGGCCGATTGGGTGGCCTGGCGATTCAGATTCGCCAACGGATGCAGAAGCAAGTTACCGATAACGTTTGTCAGGATTTGGCCACAAGGAATCTATTCTAGCCTTCCTCTTACCTTGGCGCCAACAGCCATCGCAAATTGAGACGCGCCATCAACGCCCGGGTTGCGGGTGAGACATTATACAAAGAACGTATACAGTGCATCGCAGCCTTAAGGAGGACCGTAAGTTCCCTGATTGCAGCCTGTTGCGCGGCCTTTAACCCCTTTCCCGGGCAGGCGTTGAGACGCGGGCCATCTGGTAAGGTTCGTGCATAACAAGAAGTGCTGGAAATCACCTTGAGGTGACATATGTATGGCCTACGTCGAGTTTGGCTCCTATTTGCAACAATCACCCTTACAACCGCATCCGTCACGCTTGTGCCGGTCAATACCCTCGCGCAGGATGCGCCAACCAGCGAGGTCAAAGACCACGGTGGCCGAAAGGTGAAATCTTCGGTAAAACCATTCTATCCAGATGTTGCCCGCCAAATGCACATCTCGGGTACGGTACGGCTCGAAGCAACTGTAGCACCGGACGGCAAGGTGCGCGATACGCGTGTGATCGGGGGAAGCCCCTTGCTGGCTCAAGAGGTTGCTTTCGCCGTTAAAAAATGGAAGTACGAAGAGGCCCCGAAAGAAACGGTCGAAGTCGTTGAAGTGGTCTACAAGTAAGCGCAATCATGCAACTTGTGTGCAACTCGTTAAACTCCGTTTGGTCCACCGAAAGCCAACTTTTTACAGCAACCCATTATAGCCTATTCGGTAGAAGCTACTTTCGGTTTTTCCGCGAAGTAGCCAATTTCCGATAAGTTATCGGAATGTGGGTTTTGCCACTGGTTTGGCCCACAGAAGGTGCCGAATTGCGCGTCAAGAAGACTTCCTACTTCAAGCGAACCGCATACGTGAGGCGGAGTTCCTTTGTACGCGCTCTGGTTACCGCCTCAAGACACGCGAGATATACGGGGCCTGCCGCAGTGCCGCCATCATATAGAGCGCGTTCGGCGGAACAGTTCGCGTTACGGCACTGAATCCACAATCGTTGGGCCACAGTCAAACGCATGATATCATCCGTCTCGAGTTTCTCCCGAATCTGTTGGTACGCAGAATTAGTCCTGAATCAGCCGCGTCTTTTGCATTGGAAAAACATTTGGCCATGTCAAGGGTCGTGACAGCGTCCGGACATGGTGAGGCTTTGTCGTTCATGCGCTGTGCGAAGGACGGCACTAAGGCTAGCAATGACAAGACGAGGAGCACGATTAGGCGGATTTGTGACACTGGCCGTGGCTCCTGGTGCCTTCGCAATCCAACATGAACGAAATGTAATTTACTGCCAGTTCGTGGGTCAACATTGGCTCACAGGGCCAAGTCGTTTTCGGAATGTGGCGACCATTTCAAGATCACTCCATCTGAAGGACTGATGTATATAGTCTCTACGACGAACGCTCGCGGTGGAACGCAAACTTCAAGAGTCGGTAGGAAACATAAAACAGCACGAGTAGAACGGACCACACGGCAGCCATAAACACTACGTCTTGCCAGCGTAAAGGCGTACGAACGCCGTATTTGTTGAGAGGCATCCACCAATATTCCACATAGAAATTGAAGCTCAGAGAGTAAGCTCCTCAAAGTGTTGCCAGAATGAATGGAACGTCTAGAAGCGCAGCTGCGACACGTTTGGATTTTGGTCCCGGAGTGAGCGACGATAAGTTTAGCAAGCCCCGGCTGTTAAGTCCCGTGAAGTCGTTATCGGAATGTGGCTTTTTGCCCCTTTGGCCACAATGACTTTACCGCCCTTCGACGTAATCTCGCCGGAAGAAAGCTGCAAAGTAGGGCGACTGAACGAACGGAGGTAACTAAGTTCGGTGACGCGAGCCATTATTACGACTGGAGATTTTTTCTGCCGCTCTGCAAGATTGTCGGCTTTGTCATGAAAATGATTTGACGCTCCCTCCGGCTGAGTGTAGCGTTCGCGCCGGACTGGGACTCTGGTGCCAGCCCGCCTGCAGTCCCCCCATGCGGCTACTCCTAGCCTTCTAGTCCTTTCGAGGTTGCGTTTCGTCTAATTTTACACGGTTTCTCGCGTCCAGTTGGACCGGTGCTGAAAATCGCCGTCGTGCAACCCACACCTACAAGACGGAGAATAATCATGAACAAGCTCAACAAGATTCTCGCGATAGGTTTCTGTTTCATAGTGCTCGCTATGGCCTTGAGCCTCATCCCTAATCACCAGGTCAGTGCGGCGAATGGTTTAGCAGTCACCGTAGATAACTCAGCGACAAACTCAATACACGTTCTCAATATCGACGAGCCGTGAGGTAAGCCATTTGTTGACGGCTGTGTGGCATCCAGCTCCGCAACCACTGCTGCCCTGGAGAACCACTTAAGAAAGGCAAACGAAAGCGCATCTCACAGAAGAAAACACCTCTGGCACAGAACATGTCAAGGTGGAATCGCAAGGTTACGACGGCATTAGGCAGGGATGTCACACGGCCCGACCGTATATGTTGCCATGATCGCCGCGAAGTACGCGCCACGAGGCTGGCATGTCGAGGGGCAGATAGGTATAGAAAGGGGTCGAATGTAGGGATTTATCCGGCCCCGAGGTGGGGAATCTGTTTCCATTAGTTTGATCCCGCTTATACTCTCAAGGGGTTTTGGGTGTCTGTTCAATATCGAACACTGGGCGACGCCTGCCGTGACAGTTGCCTTCCCAAATGGTAAAACGTGGCATGGCCCGCGAAATGATTTGGGTTGAGCGTATTCAAGGTTGGGGCTGCTCCGACTGCGCTTTGGTATTCGTCCCTTCAGGAACTCCCCTTGGCAACACTATGGAGGAAATGAAGCGGAACTATGAAACTCACAGGGAAAAGGAATTTATATCCCACGATTGCATCAAGCAATCAGCAACCTCACCTCAAGCAGACAGACTTCCAAAGAAAACTGAATAAATCAAAGGTACGCCTCGCAGGAAGCGAAGGCAAGGTGTGGAAGTGCTGCGCAAAATAAGAGCGCCACGTTGTGATCCCCATATAATATATCGTGGCGCGGTCCGATGTTACGTGTGTCCTTGCGCGGAATATTCCTCTTTTCAGTTAAGCCATGTCAACGAAAAATCACAGGCGGGTCTACGAAGGTACGAAGTTACGATGTGGCAGGGCTTCAGTCAAGGATGTCACATGGCATGACAACCCGGAGGCATATTGCCATGATCGCGCGAAGTACGCGCGACGAGGCTGGCAGGGGGCATGTGGAATAACTGGAAGCGTGCCAGCGGCCCGGTTGATGTATCCAAGGGCGGTTTGGGCCACATTCCGTTTATCAGATGCTAGCGACTCCTTGCGGCTCTAAGCATCATGAGGCAGAATTCTGCAACATGAGCCAGACCGCTGGGAACGCCTATCGTGTGCAACTAAAAAGCGCGGCATGATTACCGTTGCAATCACCCGGTGTTTTCGAATATCCCAGCTTGGAGGAGAACACAGATGGCAACAACATTAAGATGTGGTTGGCCCCTGCGGGCAGCAGCCTGCCTCGGTATTGTATTCCTCATTGGAGGGCCCGCCCGGGCGCAGTCGTCAACGATCAGCCTCACGTTGACCGGACAATCCATGATTCGGTCGGATATCCGCGTTCACACGCCAACTGCTGTCGCGACGATATCGCCATTGCTGAAGGGCGACGTGAAATTTACCAACTTTGAAGCGACGGTGATAGAAAAGGAGCAATCGACGCACGATGGCAGGTTCCTCTCCCCGCCGGAAGCGCTCGACGCGCTGCAGGCCTTAGGCTTCAACCTCTTGGCTCTTTCCGATAATCATTCGTTTGATCTGAAGATTCCGGGCATCCAGAACACCCTCCGAGAGGTGAAGAGCCGCAACCTGGTTCATGCCGGGATCGGGAACACGCTTGAGGAGGCCGCAGCGCCAGGTTATCTGCGCACACCGAAAGGCACGGTTGCCCTCGTAGCTATGGCATCAGGCCTGATTGCGGAGGAGGGATCGGCCACGGCGACTCGGCCGGGCGTGAATGAGCTGCGCATCGAGGCCGGGGGCAAGCCGAACGAATCCACGATTCTGCTCCCTGCCGAACCGGGGAACGAGCCGAACCCAGAGGACAAACAACGTATTCTTCAGAGCATCCGGGATGCTCACCAACGCGCCGACCTCGTCGTCGTGTATGAACACAATCACGTCTTCCTGAACAGGCCGTTCGGGGCGCTATTCTTCGAAGAGTTACCAGAACGGTTAGCTCCAGCGGACTGGCTGAAGAAATGGACGCACGAAGAAATCGATGCCGGCGCAGATATCATCGTGATGCATGGCGCGCCTCTAATACACGGCGTGGAGATCTATCACAACCGGCCGATCTTTTATGACCTGGGAAATTTCATTTTTAATGTGCCGCCGGTAGATATACAGCTAGACGAGCCCATTATCTGGGAAAGCGTGGTCGCGCATGTCGAATTTCAGGGAAAAAATCTGCAATCGATTACGTTCCAGCCGATCGCAATGAATAAGATTGGCCAAGGACAGCCCGACACTCAGGACGAGCATACGAATAATCTCTTCCTCCAGACGCGCGGCTTGCCAAAGCTAGCGACGGGCGATCAAGCACATTATATCCTTGAGCGGCTGGCGGATGCCTCACGGCCTTTCGGAACAACAGTTCAGGTGAAAGGCGATGCAGCGGAAATTAAACTGGCAAGCGGAAATTAGGACGAATCGCGCGATTCAATTCGGATTTGTCCGTTAGCGGAATGTGGCTTTTTGCGGGTTTGTCAAGGACCGGCGCGGCCATCTGGCAGCAAAGGGCACCAGGTTCCGATCCACTGATATGCCATGGCACACTGTAAAACGTTGCCACGGTCACGTCAGGGGGAGGGCTGTGGCACGCGTAGGCAGAGAGTTACCGCGATGCAAGGGGATATAAGGCGGTCACGGTTGCTCTGGGTGTTTCTTCGCGTCGGTGATAATCAAACTCTTGCTGATGTCTTGCTGTAGTATGTCCACTTCCGATGTCTTCGCTTCCGCATTGGCCAACGCCTCGCGAATGACTTGGCAGAAGTGTCTGAATTCGTACAAAGTCATAGGTGGTTTGACATCCATAGTTCACCCGTGGCTGCGATGTCCCGGCAGTAGGGGCTATCATTGATCTACGCCATTTTAGCAATAGCCCGTGACACGTGATGTCCGCAATTGAACAGACCGGCATTTCCACTTTGGCTAAAATACCCGCTATGAAAACAAACGCAACGAAATGGGGACGCGAATCACAACGGCATAAGGTCCAGATGTTACTGCTTGCCATTATCCTGGAAAGAAAACGCCGGACAAAATAAAACGGCCAGCCTTGGGGAATGGCCGTTGCGATACGTCAAGTCTGGTCTCCTAAGAAAGTACCCGCTAAATTATTCATTCTTCATGGGGGCGCAGTACCAATTTCTCCCGTCTCCCTCTGTGCGGAGCGCAGTCAGTTGCTCATCGGAATGTGGCTTTTTGCGGACTGAACCACGCTGTCGATTAAACGATTTGGAGGGCGATTCGACCACTCGTGCGGAGTTCACGATCAGGTTCCTTGTGAGTCTCATTGCGCCCACCTGAGCCCGCTCCGTCTGCACCGTTTTTCTAAGGGTCAATGAGGGCACCCCGGCGTTCTAGCCACCCTAGTCGAATAGAGATACTTCCAGAACCTGAAAACGAGGTCCTGGGGCGCCTGAAAATTTCCACATTCCGATGCCGTTTCTCTGGACTTATATCCACAGCTGGTCCGGCGTAGCCGCTCTATAAAAGCACTACGTTTCCCAAATGGGGTGGGTAGAGCGTGAAACAAAGACAATTTGTCGTCCTCGGCCACTAATCCTCGATCGGGAATCCCTTCTCCAAACCGTCCACTACTGCGAACGGGATGGCAATGTACAAAATGGCCGAAGCCCGAATGTCCATAATTGGACAGCAGGGAAAATGGAATGATTCTAATATGGGCATCGAGGATAGAAAACACTATGGCAATGGACTCACACCAAAGAGCTGCCGAATTCCACGAACTTGCCGCACACGCGCACCGCGCCGCCGCCGTGCACCACGGGAAAGAAGATCATCAGACAGGACACGAGCATTCGAAGCAGGCCCTTGAACACGCCGATAGAGCTTTCCAAGCGTCGCAAGAGGCTCATCGGAAATCCGTTAAGTCAACGGGCCAGTCATAAGAGCGCGAACTGCATAGTGCCAATCGTTAGATCCTCGATCTCCACGACCGCGAGCAACTTTCGCAATATAGAAAAGGCAAACGAAACATGAAGATGTGTCAATGTGAACAGAAATCGGGCTTCGTCTCTTTTATGATGCTGCTCGCGGAGGAAGTATGGTGAACCAGATTCCTCTGAGAAGTGAGAATAGAGACATGGAAACCATCTTGATCGTTCTTCTCGTTGTGTTTTTGCTCGGCGGCGGAAGCTGGGGATACTCTCGCTATCGTGGGAACTAGCGCCTCCAGGGCGTCAAGGCGCGATCACGAGTAAGTGACTTCTAAACTTGGTTGTGGAGTATGAGATTTTCGCAGTATGAAATTTGGGGCACGTGTTGAAATCGAAGGCGGTTTACCTCGCGCACCAGAATTCAAATGTCTATAAAGGAGGCAACAAGATGAAGCCGAGTATCAAGGATGAGGTAGCGGGCAAGGTTCACGAAGTGAAGGGTAAGGTTAAGGAGAAGGCGGGACAACTGACGAACAATCCCGACTTGGAAGCCGAAGGCCAGGAGGAGAAGATAGGCGGGAAAGTCCAAAAGAAAATCGGCCAGCTGGAGAAAGTCCTAGGGACATAGTGTGGAGAGATCTCTTCTATCCTTGGACCGGCTCGCAACCTGGGACGAAGTCCGGAACGCAATGTCGGTTTCATCTCAAGGTGCGGAGGACAGCGGTCAGCCCGTAAGTTCTCCCTCATTGCGGCGGTTTTGTCGAGGTCCGTTATTCCGCCGGGCATAACTCCGGGAATTTTCACGCTCGTAGAGTTGCGCCCTACAAAGACTACGCCGCTTTTCGGTCGCTCCAGACAAGCGACCTAGGTAGGCCCAGTCAAAGAAAGAAGGAAAACAGTGTTTCTGATGGCCGTTCTTGCAGTATTCGTTCTCGTGGCGCTAGTGGGTAGTCTTCCGATTTGGTCGCACAGCAAGAAATGGGGCTTCGGTCCCATTAGTGGCGTAAGCGTGATCATACTTGTGATTTTGATTCTATTCTGGACTGGCCATTTGTAAGAAAATCAGGGAAACGCCAGCTGGCCCGCTGCCGCTAGATCCGCAATGGTGCCATTGCGGCTCCGGACCTTACCGGGAGAAACTCCGTATGAAATTTGTTATTCCGTCTGACCTGAAAAACAATGTTATTGTTGGCTGCTTCTTCGAAAGCTCGCCTTTGAATCGACTTTGAACATCTTGGAGACTAAGAGGGTTTCGTGCTTTGGCCAATACCACAGAATAGACGACTTCATTGCCGACAAGCTCCGCGGTGATAAACGCCCGTCTCCCGGCAATTCTTGGTAGATGAATTTCACTTTTCTGCCGTCTTCAAGTGTTTTAATCCACTCTTCGTCTAGCAAGTTCGCTCCAAGGCCAGGGAACTCAGCTCGCTTGTAAGAGAGTAGCCCGGAACGCGCGCGGTCACCCTGCTCTGGTATGAGTGCAAGCTCTACTCATATTGACAATATTTACTCTCTGCCCTGCAAGTGGAAGACTTCCACTGAAGCGTGGAACAGGCCAATGAACGGATCAACTCCATAACTCCTACTGTGATGAACTGGCTTTCTGGTCTTTAATCTGCAAATTATTCACGACTTGCTGAACGTTTGGCACACTTGTCGCCACCTTCTCGGCGCGCGCACGCTTGTTCTGCGAGTTCACTTCTCCCGTTAGTGTAACCACGCCGTTCTTCACTTCGTATTTCACGCTCTTAAGCAAGTTGCTCTGAATCAGCGCCGCGTCCAGGTTTTTTTCAATGCCTTCGTCCAGATCCGAATTGACGGCTTTTGTTTCTTTTTCAAGACCTGGTGGAAGCGTGGCAATCTGATCGGCGACGACCTGCGTTCCTGCCAAAGACTTTGCAAGTGTCTCGGCTTACGTCTTGTCGCTGTCATTTGCTACTTGTCCGCCCAGGGTCACAACGCCCTTGTCTCGATCCTGACTGACGGTGACGTCCTTCAGGCCTGGCTGGTCGAGCGACTTGCGAATGCTATCGGATACATCAGGTGACTTCGCGGGTGTTCCAGAGCAACTGGCCAGGGTTCCTACGGCGAGAAGCGAGAACATAGCTAACGGCAATCGTATCTTTTTCATGATTCTCCTTTAATGCATTCGGGGCGGAATTTCGAGCCGTAATGAAGCGACGCCTAGTGAGTGTGGCCTTTACATCCTTTGTGCTCGCACCGGCAATCGACGTCCGGAGTCTTTTCGATGGCCTCGCACTGGGCGCTGCAATACTTGCCCGACCTTGCCGAGACGTCAACTTACTGTTCGATCCCGTCGTCATTGATTGCTCCTACTTGGTAGTGCCCTGGTGTTCCCGCTTCTCTTGGTCCGCACCAGATATGGTGGGATGTCGGGAAATTACAATTCTTTCCCGCGATTCACCACAACCGAAGTTCGTACTATGACCGCCGTACTGTGAAAAAGGGACCAGTTGGCCTATTTAGCTACCAAGGCCGATGCGGCAATATCCGAAGGTCGCTGTCTCGGTCTGCCTGATGGACGCAGCCGGAAAAGACCAATATGCCTATGCGCCCCAGACTTTCGCATTGTTGTCGGGACGTTCTTGGAAATGCCGGGGTGCTCCGCGCGATTGCGATTTTATTTCTTGCGTTTGTATTCTGGCAGCCGTGCGGTGCCCAGCAAGCAAATCAAGAGGCGCGCTTGGGCGCATGGATGCCGTTGAGCATCGAGCAAGTGAGAGACGCCGCCTCTCTCGCCCTCCCGCGTTCGGAATCGACAGTCGACGCCAAGCTGCTCAAAGTAACGCGCAGGCCCGATCTGGAGTATTTGCTTTCGACCATTGTCCAACGAAGGGGAAGCCAAGGCCTCTATCTCTATCAAGTTGAGATACCGTCGCAGGCCAGTTACGACGGACAGTGGACGTGGATCGTCGCCGTCGCGGCTCGGCGACAGGAAGCCTACGAACTCTACAGCTTCGAGAGCATGGGAAAACGCGCTGACGTCGCAGCGGAGTTCAATCGCTTCGCGTCGGGACTTTCACTGTCGCTCTCCAAATCCGAACTGGCGAATTTTGCGGCATTTTTCCTGGAGACTACGATCCCATTCCGGCCGGGAGAGGTCGTGCTCGACCAGGACACTCTGCGCGAGTCCATCGGGCGGCATTACTTCACGGCGTACGACGAAGCGTGGAGATCCATCGACGCGTATTCACGATCGTGGCACGTTTTTTTGGATGGGGAAACGGTGTCCGAGTTGGCGCCTAGAGCCGAAATCGAACGAGATGGGCGCTACCGCGTCACGATGAGTCGTGTGGTTACAGCCGAAGGCGCGCACCCGCAGGTGCAGCAATGGCAGCTGGAGATTTCACCGGAAGGTAATGTACAGGTCACGTCCATGCGAACGATTTTACCCAAGGCGCCCCGGTGGATGTTTTATGACTCGCCGCAGCAGATAAATGTGGCGCCGGTCCTACCTTAGTCTCGATGGATTGGACCATCGTCATGTCCACGCTCCATTCATCGCGCTCATAACTCAGGAAAAATCAGGACGGAACGCGCGTCACTTTCGGACTCTCTCTTTCGAGCCACAGCGCCGCGCCGACTCTTCGCCACCAAGATGATCCACACCGCGAGGTCCATGAGCAAAATTCCCGCGAGCGCGAGGCCAGCCCCCCAAGCCCACAATGCCCATTGCGCGTGGTAGAACCCGACACCGACAAGCGCCACTGCTACTAGGGCTACTCCAATGCCAGCCCACAGCAGCCACTCTATGTTCAAGATCGTGACGTTCATACGCCGATCGCGGTCGGCTTCATCGCAGGAGATGTGACGCAGATTCAAAATGCTTGATTGCGCGACGTGGGTATACCACCGCGGCATTGCGCTGACAAGCTGCCTTTCAAAACAGTATCGCCGTAATGAGAAAGCAGCGGGACGCTACCGGGCCGGGAATCAGTGCTGCTCCGCTTGGCCGCGATTTCGAACACGTTCGATCGAAAGGGAATCGTTCTGGCCCACACTCCGATAGGACGTGCCAGCTCAACCGGTCGATGCAACACCCTATAACCAGTTGATCTGACAATGCTTCTCATCAAGAATCAATCAGTACGGCAGTGTTCAAGCAGAACCTAAACAGGAATTTTGTTTTGCTTAATATTGACGCCGGCTTACAAAATCAGCTTCCTAGGCTCCTGCAAGAAGACTTTGAGCAGGTGTTGCAACGACCCATTGAGACCACCCCGCTTATCGGAATGTGGCTTCTTGCCTCTGACAGCCGGATGTTGTGAAGTCGCGTCAAGCCTGAGCGGCGCCCAGGCAGTTCCTGTTCAGTCCTTCGTACTGATTTTCCGGATGTGCTGCCTAACCTTTTGCGCCTTGGTCATGACCTTATCCAACCGCCGCATCTTCGTTCCGGCCCAAAAGCAAACGCTCCCTCCGCACCGGCAAGCATCGCGGATGCTTCTCCTGCAGAAAAATCACCAGCCGCTCCCGCACCAGGCATCGCAGATCCCATGCTTTTCCTGAATCCGACGCGCTCATCAGCGCCCGTAATTGCATCGTGCTCTCGGTCAAGTCCGTTACCTGCAATCCCCACGTTTTGTGGTCCCACAAATCGCTGCCTTGCAATATCCGAAGTAGCTCCTTTCGGACCTCCTCCACGGGAACGGTATAGTCCGTGTATATGATCGCCGTTCCCAACAGGTCCGCGGTCTTTCTTGTCCAATTCTGAAAAGGATGTTCGATGAAATAGCTCAAGGGCACAATCAACCTTCGCAAGTCCCACACCCGCACCACAGCATAGGTCGTCTCGATTTCTTCGACCCATCCCCATTCTCCCTCCACGATCACTACGTCCTCGAGCCGGATCGGTTGCGTGATCGCCACTTGGAGCCCCGCAATTAAGCTCGAAAAAGTGCTCTTCGCCGCTATGCCGATGACCAACCCTCCAATCCCCGCCGACGCCAGTATGTCTACCCCGATTTCCCGTACGCTCGGAAACGTCATCAACATTACCGCAATCGTCACAATCGCAATCGCAGCCATCAGCACCTTCTCGATCACTTCCGTCCGTGTCCGCACTGCCCGCGCTGCAAGGTTGTCCGCCATGTCAATTCGGAATTTCCCTTCGATTACCTCCGTCAGGAACCTCACTAGTGCCGCAAAGATCCATCCCAGGCTCGCTATCATCCCCAGTTCTAGGAAGTGCATCGATCTCGCTTGCATCCTCTCCGGGACTCCGGTGAGCGGCATCACCAGCAGGAGCCCTGTCCAAATCGCCAGCACCAACACTGGCTTCCTAAGTATTTTCAAAAATAATGTCAGATTCGCAGCTTCCCGCAGCTTTGCCAAGCGTCCCGCGGTGAAGAAAACCGCAAAGTGCCCCGCCGCCATCAGAAGCGTAGCTCCGGCTAGCATTCCCCCCCCGATCAACCAAGACCTTGTGTCCATCATGAGAACATTCATCGATCACCTCCGTGTTTTTTCCCTTTGTAGTCTGCTCGGTCACAGTAGATAAGAAAACTTCGATCTCGATAATTCTCTAGGGGCCTAAATTCTTGCGCCTGCGAATGCTCTGAAGAAACTTTGCCATTGTCTTCTCCGCTGGCGGCCTACCGATCATGGTCCTACCCTGCGCTCTCTCATCAAGGCTTTTAGCCGGACCGGAGGCACGGTTCTCGGCTTTTTCTGAGGCTCCGGCTCATCTCTCGTCCCCGCCTGCAAACTCGTCCGTCACGCCATCGTCTTGCTTGACTCGCTCCGC